>Ga0207678_10000067_pt1 | contig 81673 bp, 76 predicted proteins | sample KBSC63metaG_FD_184319 | JGI IMG/M metagenome (GOLD analysis project Ga0207678, IMG submission 184319) | Corn rhizosphere microbial communities from Kellogg Biological Station, Michigan, USA - KBS C6-3 metaG (SPAdes) (version 2) | ecosystem: Host-associated > Plants > Roots > Rhizosphere > Soil ... | reverse complement strand
TCGTCACGGTGGCGCCGGTCGACAGGCCGAAGGGCCAGACATAATCCGCCGAAACGCTGACCGCGTCGGGGGCGCGGCGCGGCAGCCGGGCGCCACTGCTGCGGTCGCGCGCATCGACATGGCTGTAGGCGGCCGTGACGGTCAGCGCATCGACCGGCCTCAGCGTCAGCATCGCCTCTACCCCCTTGGCGCGGGTGCGGTCGAGATTATTATACCCGCCATAGAGGCCGATCGAATAATCATAGTTGATCTGGTTTCTGGTATCGCGGCGGAACGCCGTGACGGAGAGGATCGCCCGGTCGCCGTCGAGCCTCTGGTCAAAACCGATATCGTAGCTTTTCGACCGCTCGGGACGCAGGCCGGCATTGCCGACATCGGCGCCGTAAAGCTGGTAGAGCGACGGCGCCTTGAACCCCTCGCCATAGCTCATGCGGATATTGGTCGCGCCGGCATTGGGCGTGTAATTGGCGTTGGCGCCGAAGGTCGTCGCGCCGCCGAACTGGCTGTGATCGTCATGCCGCACGCCGCCGGTCAGCGACAGGCCGGCAAGGGGCTTGACGACGGCCAGCGCATAGACGCTGTCGATATCGGCCTTGTGGCGTTCGGTGGAACCGAAGCCGGAAAAGTCATAGTCGGGCCGCTCATGTTCATAGCCGAAGACCAGCTTCGCCTGATCGACCGGCTGGTAGACCCCTTCATATTCGAAGCGCAAATTGGTGCCGGAATAGGCATAGGGCCCGAAAGCGGACGTATAGTCGCGGTCGATGCGGAACCAGGTGACGGCCGCCCGATTGGTGAGCCTGCCGTCGAGCAACGCAAGGTTGAGGCCCGCATAGCCGACATATTGATCCGATTTCGAGGAGTCCGTGGTGCTGTCCACCACGCCATTGTCGGTATCCAGGTCGGCATGGATATAATAGCCGCGCAGGTCGAGGTTGAGGGTATCGGTGAAGGACAGCTTCAGCCTGGCATTGGCGGCGATATTCTCATAGCCGTCCCTTTCGGTGCCGCTGGCGGCGGAGGAAATGCCGTCGGTGTTGAAATAGGCGATGCCGACGCCGCCCGACGCGATGCCGCTGCCGCCCGAAACGTCCGCCTTCGCGTTCAGCGTATTGCTGTAGCCGTAATCGACGGAGGCATTGCCGGCAAAGCCGGTGCCGGGCGTTCCGGTCATGACGTTGACCACGCCGCCGATCGCCTGGCTGCCGTAGACGATCGAGTTGGAGCCGCGCAAAATCTCGATCCGCTGGATATTGCCGGTCAGCAGATTGCCGAAATCGTACATGTCGCCGATGCCGCTGGGGTCGTTGACCTTGACCCCGTCGATCAGCACCAGCGTCTGCGTCGTTTCCGCGCCGCGCAGCGAAACCCCGGTCACGCCGCCCAGGCTGCCGCTGCGGTTGAAGCGCACGCCCGGCGTGGTAGCCAGCAGGTCGACCACGCTGACGCTCTGGCGGGTCCGGATGGTGTCGGCGTCGATCACGGTGACGGCCTGGCCGACCTCGTCGCGCGGCTGTTCGATGCCCAGCGCGGTGACGATGATCTCATCCTCCGCCAGCGCAGGTGCGGCCGCGAGCAAGGCGGCGATGGAAACGGAAATCCTCAACATGTCTGTCTTCCCCCTGAGCGCGATGCAACATGGCGCAGGGCGTCCGCTCATGCGGCCGGACAGGGGAAAATGGCTGGCGCCCGCGCCCTCCCCCACACCGATGCGGCCCCGCGCCGCTTCGTCGCTCAGACGGAGAACACCGTGCCGTGGCCATACCCTGGACCAAGGCAAGAGCGACCATGCGCCGGCAGGTCTCCTGGCTCGCGGGTCAATGCGGCGATGCACGCCTTCCCGGACTTGCGTCCAGTGGCCGGCCCTGGGGGCCGAAGTGCATCGCGCTCACCGCTTACAGTTGCAGGGACAGCCGCGGATTGGGACGGCTTCCCGTCCGCACCGCATTCCCGTTTTCAGCCCTTCCGGGCACCGGCGCGATCTTCCTTGCGCGCAGGGGCTTTGCCCTGCCCGCGCCGGGCGCCATAAGGGAAAGCGGCGGCCATGCCAAGGGGCAGCCGCAGAAGGAGATTGCATGCCGTTCGCCATCAACGCCGCCGATGTCGAGGATGCGGCGCGGGTCATCGCCCCCGCCGCCATCCGCACCCCCCTGCTGGAAAATGCGGCGCTCAACGCCCGCTGCGGCCGACGGGTGCTGGTGAAGTTCGAGGGCGCGCAGCACAGCGGATCGTTCAAGTTCCGCGGTGCCTACAACCGGCTGGCCCGGCTGGACGCCGGGGAACGAAAGGCAGGCGTCGTCGCCTGGTCATCGGGCAATCACGCGCAGGGCGTCGCCTTTGCGGCGCGCTTGCTGGGGATCGCGGCGACGATCGTGATGCCGGCCGACGCGCCCGCGATCAAGACGGCGAACACGCGGGCACTGGGCGCCGAAGTCGTTGCCTATGACCGCTTCACCGATAACCGGGAGGAGATCGCCACGCGGCTGGCGACCGAGAGGGGCGCGGTGCTGGTGCCGTCCTTCGACGATCCCTTCATCATGGCGGGCCAGGGCACGATCGGGCTGGAGATCATGGAACAGGCCGCCGAAGCAGGCGCGAAGATCGGCCAGATCCTGGTCAATTGCGGCGGCGGCGGCATGGTGTCGGGGATTGCGACGGCGGTGAAGGCGCGCATGCCCGAGGTCAACATCCATGCGGTGGAACCGGAAGCGTTCGACGATACGGCGCGGTCCCTGGCCAGCGGCAAGCGGGAAAGCGTGTCGCCCGATGCGCGGTCGATCTGCGACGCACTGCTGTCTCCCACGCCGGGAGCGCTGACCTTTCCCATCAACCAGGCGCTGTTGTCCGGGGGCCTGGCGGTGAGCGACGATCAGGTGCGCGACGCGATGCGCTTTGCCTTTTCCGTGCTCAAGCTGGTGGTCGAGCCGGGCGGAGCCGCATCGCTGGCGGCCATGCTGGCCGGGATTGCTCCGCCTGCCGATGGGGCCGGCGTCGTGGTGCTTTCAGGCAGCAATGTCGATCCCGACAGCTATGCCCGGATCATAGGCGGCGGCGCATGATGCGGCTGATGGGGGCAGTGCTGGCTGGCGGGCGGTCCAGCCGGTTCGGCAGCGACAAGGCGCAGGCGATGCTGGAGGGGCGCACCCTGCTGGACCATGCGGTCGAGGCTCTCGGCCGCCATGTCGAAACCGTCGTGGTATGCGGCCGGCAGGTGGAGGGCATGATCGGGCTGGCGGATCGGCCCGCCGCGGACATGGGGCCGTTGGGCGGCCTCAACGCGGCGCTGCATCATGCCCTGGCGCAGGGTTATGACGCCGTGCTGACGACCGGGTGCGACGTGCCCGCCTATCCGGACGGCCTGGCGCAGGCCCTGATCGGCCCTGAACCCGCCATCCTCAAGGGGCAGCAACTGGCCGGATTCTGGCCCGCTTCGCTGGCGGGCGAACTGGATGCCCATCTGGCGGAGGACAATAACAGATCGATCCGGGGCTGGCTGGAGCGGGTCGGCGCCCGGATCGTCGACCGGCCCGAATTCGTGCTGCCCAACATCAACCGGCCGGAGGATCTGCAGGCTCTGGCAAAGGACAGTCGATGAATGGAGTGCTTCCGCCAAGGCACCTGAACGAGGCAAGCCGCGAAAGCATCCCGTTCCGGCTTTGAACGGGAATCCCGGCTTCGCGGGTCATTATTTGGTCAGCATTATTTGGTCAGGGCTACAGCCGCCATGGTCTCCACTGGCGCATGCGTCCCGGCCACCGCCTCCCCGATCAGCAGAAGCGTCGGGTCTTCGTCGCTGATCGTCCGCACCAGGAAGGCCAGAGCCGACAGCTTGCCCCGGATCAGCCGTTCCGTCGGCAGGGAGACATTGACCGCCACCATCACCGGCGTTTCGGGATCGCGCCCGGCGGCGATCAGGCAATGGCTGATCTCGCCCGCCGCGGCCCGGCCCATATAGATGCCGATCGTGCCGCCCGGACGGGCCAGCGCTTCCCAGTCCAGCTTCAGCGGTTCGCCCGCCTTCAGATGCGCGGTGACCAGCGTCAGCCCCCGCGCCACGCCGCGCAGGGTGAGCGAGGCATGGCCGCTCGCCGCCGCAGCGCTGGCCGTGGTGATGCCGGGGCAGATGCGCACGGAAACGCCCGCCTCCGCCAGATGCGCCATCTCTTCCGCCGATCGGCCAAAGACCGAGGGGTCGCCGCCCTTCAGGCGCACGACGCGCCTGCCCGCCCTGGCGGCCGCGAGCAGCAGGTCGTTGATGCTGTCCTGCGCCCTGGAATGGCGGCCCGAACGCTTGCCGACGCTGACCCGCTCCACCCCCGGGGGAATGAGGTCGATCACGCCCGGCCCGACCAGCGCGTCGTAGAAGACGACCTCTGCCGCGGCGATCAGCCTTTCCGCCTTGCGCGTGAGCAGGTCCGGATCACCCGGCCCCGCGCCGACCAGCCAGACCTGTCCGGGCGCGATCAGGTTCTGGGGCAGTTCATTCGGCTGCATGAAGCGTCTCCTGCATGCTTTGGGCAAGGATATTGGCGAGCGCGGGGCGGCATGACCCGCAATTGGTGCCCGCGCCCAGCGCCTTGCCGATGGCGGGCACATCGACCAGTTGCTGTTCACGGATCGCGGTGACGATCTGGTTGAGGCCGATGTCGAAGCAGACGCAGATGGTCGCCCCCTTGTCCGGCTGGCTGCCGGGTCCGCGCGCCGCAAGGACGGAACCGCCGACCCCCTCGACCAGCAACTGGCCGATCAGCCAGTCGCGCGAGGGCAGCAGGCCGGTGCGCGTCACGAACAGCACCCCGTTCAGTCGGCCTTCGCCGATGGTCGCGATGCGCCGCGTTCCGCGTGAGGCGTCCATCGCCTCCACCCGGTCGCCCTTTGGAAGAAAGGCGTCGAGACGGGCAGGATCGCCATTGCCGGCAATTTCATAGAGCGCGCCCCCCGGCACGGCGATCCTGGTCGACCAGAGGCAGGGCAGCTTCACGGGCTGCCCGGTCGCAGCCTGATCGCGCAGGATGAGAAAGCCCTTCCATTCGGCGGCCACCTTCTCGACACTGGCCGGGGTCGATTTGAAGCCCGGCTGGCCCGAATGGGGATCGACCAGCGGACGGGGCAGCAGGCCGGTGCGGCCCCCGCTCGACATCTGGTCCGTCCAGTGGATCGGGGTGAAGATGTCGCCGGGCCGCTGGCCCTCGCTCAGGCTGACGCGAAAGATGCTGTTGCCCTGCGCTGTCGCGACGCGGGCCAGGTCGCCGTCGACGATCCCGAGCGCCCCGGCATCGCGGGGATGGATTTCCACCAGCGGCTCCTCGCGATGGCGGGCGAGTTTCGGGGACAGGCCGGTTCGGCTCATCGTATGCCACTGGTCGCGATAGCGCCCGGTGTTGAGCGTCATCGGCCATTGCCCCAGCGGCTCCTGAACCTCCATCTGCTTCGTCAGCACCAGCCGCGCCCTGCCGTCCGGCGTGGGGAAGCGGCCGTCGGCGAAGGCTGTGCCGCCCCAGCGGAACGGCTCCATGGCGTCATAGGCATCATTGCCGATCGTCGCCCAGGCGCGCAGGTTCAGCATCCGCTGCCCATCATTTCCATAGGCGGTAAGGCGCGCATGTTCGCGCCAGATGTCGGCGGGCCGGTCATAGGCGAAGGCGTTGCGCCAACCCATGCGGCGCGCGACTTCCTTGACGATCCACCAGTCCGGCCTGGCCTCTCCGGGCAGCGGCAGGAAGGGGCGCTGGCGGCTGATCGTTCGGTCCGAATTGGTGACGGTGCCGTCCTTTTCCCCCCAGCCGGCGGCGGGCAGGCGGACATGGGCATGGGTGCTGCTGTCGGTGTCGGCCATGATGTCCGAGACGACAAGGAACGGGACGGCTTCCAGCGCTTCGCGCACGCGGCCCGCATCGGGCAACGAGACGGCGGGATTGGTCGCCATCACCCAGAGCGCCTTGATCCGGCCTTCGTTGATGGCGCGGAACAGGTCGACGGCTTTCAGGCCGGGCTTCGTCGCCATCTTCGGCGCGGCCCAGAAGCGGCCGACGCGCTCCACATTGTCCGGGGCGAAGTCCATATGGGCGGCGAGGGTCGAGGCAAGCCCGCCGACTTCGCGCCCGCCCATGGCGTTGGGCTGGCCGGTGATCGAGAAGGGCGCCGCGCCCGGCTTGCCGATGCGGCCCGTCGCGAGGTGGACGTTGATGATCGCGTTGACCTGATCGGTGCCGCGGATCGACTGGTTGATGCCCTGGCTGAACATCGTGACCGTGCGCGGCGTGGCGGCGAACAGCGCGTAGAATTGCTCCAGCAAAGCGGGCGCGATGTCGCAGGTCCTGGCGGTCGTCCAGAGATCGTGGCCGGTGCGGATATGGTCCCAGAAACCTTCGGGCGCGCTGACATGATCGGCGACGAAAGCCGGATCGGTGATGCCCTCGGCGTCGCACCATGCCAGCAGCCCGTTCATCAGCGCGACGTCCGTGCCCGGCTTCACGGGCAGGTGCAGGTCGGCGCCCTCGCAGGTTTCGGTGCGGCGCGGGTCGATGACGACCAGCTTCGTGCCGCGCGCGGCGCGGGCCGCCTGGATCCGCTGATAGACGATCGGATGGCACCAGGCCGTGTTGGAGCCGACCAGCACGATCAGGTCGGCCTGATCCAGATCGTCATAGCTGGCGGGCACCACATCCTCGCCAAATGCGCGATTGTGCCCGGCAACCGCGCTCGACATGCAGAGGCGGCTGTTGGTGTCGATGTTCGCCGAGCCGATAAAGCCCTTCATCAGCTTGTTGGCGACATAATAATCCTCGGTCATGAGCTGGCCGGAGACGTAGAAGGCCACGCTGTCCGGGCCGTAACGATCAATGGTTTCGCGGAATTTCTTCGCGACGAGGTCAAGCGCCTTGTCCCAGTTCGCCTGCCTGTTGCCGATCATCGGGTGCAGCAGGCGACCCGTCAGGCCCACCGTCTCGCCCAGATGCGTGCCCTTCGAACAGAGCCGCCCGCGATTGGCCGGATGCGCCGCGTCGCCCGCGATGGTCGCGGAACGTGCCCCGCCGGGCGTGGCCACGATACCGCAGCCAACACCGCAATAGGCGCAGGTCGTGCGGACCGCATCCGCCATCAGGCCGCCGCCTTCAGGCCTGTCGGACGGGCGATCAGGATGCGGCCGCCCTCCTGCCTGACCTGGACGGTCGGCGTGCAACCCTCATCCGAGCCCTGCGCCTCGCCCGTCTTCAGCGCGATGTTCCAGTTGTGCAGAGGACAGGCGACGCTGTGGCCATGGACGATGCCCTGGCTCAGCGGCCCCTTCTTGTGCGGGCATTGGTTGACCAGCGCGAAGACATGGTCGTCGCCGGTGCGGAAGACGGCGATTTCCTCTTCGCCGGCAATCTGCACCGTGCGGGCGCCGCGCTGGGGAATGTCGGCCAGCGTTCCGATGTCGATCCAGTCGGTCATGGGTGTTACTCCGCAGCGATGGCGATGGGGGCCAGGGGCTGGTGCAGTTCGGCATGTTGGCCCGCTGCGCGCTCGGCCCAGGGGTCGTCCTGGCTGAAGCTCTGCGAATAGAGGAAGCGGGCACGAAGCGCCTCACGGCCGGCCTCGTCCTCGACGATCCGCTGCTTGACATACTCAACCCCGACGCGCTCGATCCAGGGCGCGGTGCGCTCCAGATAGCGCGCTTCCTCGCGATAGAGCTGGATGAAGGCGGCGCAGTGATCGAGCGCCTCCTGCTCGGTCGAAACCTTGCACAGCAGGTCGGTGGCGCGGACATGGATGCCGCCATTGCCGCCGACATGCAGTTCATAGCCCGAGTCCACGCAGACCACGCCGAAGTCCTTGATCGTCGCCTCCGCGCAGTTGCGGGGGCAGCCGGAGGCCGCGATCTTGAACTTGTGGGGCATCCACGATCCCCAGGTCATCCGCTCGATCTTGACGCCCAGGCCAGTCGAATCCTGCGTGCCGAAGCGGCACCATTCGGAGCCCACGCAGGTCTTCACCGTGCGCAGCGACTTGCCATAGGCGTGGCCCGACACCATGCCCGCGGCATTGAGGTCGGCCCAGACGGCGGGCAGGTCTTCCTTCTTGATGCCGAAGATGTCGAGGCGCTGGCCGCCGGTGACCTTCACCATGGGCGCATCATATTTCTCGACCACGTCGGCGATGGCGCGCAGCTCACGCGGGTTGGTGAGGCCGCCCCACATGCGGGGCACGACCGAATAGGTGCCGTCCTTCTGAATGTTGGCGTGCATGCGCTCATTGACGAAGCGGCTCTGCTGGTCGTCCTGATATTCGCCCGGCAGCGCGCAGAGCAGATAATAGTTGAGCGCGGGGCGGCAGGAGGAGCAGCCGTCCGGGGTGGACCAGTGCAGCTTCTGCATCACCTCCGGGATCGAGCGCATGTTCTGCGCGACGATCTCGCGGCGGACATCGTCATGACCGAAGCTGGTGCATTTGCACATGGTCTTCGGCCCGGACTGGACGTCGTCGCCCAGCACCACGGCCAGCAGATTCTCGACCAGGCCGGTGCAGCTGCCGCAGCTTGCCGACGCCTTGCAGGTGGCGCGGACGGCATCCAGGCTGCACGCGCCCTTTTCGATGCAGGCGACGACCTGGCCCTTGCTGACGCCGTTGCAGCCGCAGATCTCGGCATCGTCCGAGAGCGCCGCAACGGCCGCCTTAGGGTCCAGCGCGCCCCCTCCCGAGGCGAAGGCCTGGCCGAAGATCAGCAGGTCGCGAATTTCCGCGACATCCTCTTCGCGCTTCAACAGGTCGAAATACCAGCCGCCATCCGCCGTGTCGCCATAGAGGACGGCGCCGATGATCCTGTCGTCCTTGACGACGACACGCTTGTACACCCCGCGCGAGGCGTCGCGCAGGACGATGTCCTCGCAGCCTTCGCCGCCCGAGAAATCACCGGCCGAGAAGACGTCGAGCCCGGCGACCTTGAGCTTGGTCGAGGTGACCGAACCCCTGTAGCCCGTGTGCTGGTCGGTCAGGCCGTCGGCCAGGCTGCGGCACATGTCCCAGAGCGGCGCGACGAGGCCGTAGACATTGCCGTCATGTTCGACACACTCGCCGACCGCCAGCACATCGGGATCGCTGGTGACCATATGGTCGTCGACCTTGATGCCGCGATTGACCTCCAGCCCGGCTTCGCGGGCCAGCGCGGTGGAGGGGCGGATGCCGACCGCCATGACGACCAGGCTGGCCGGGATTTCGCGGCCATCCTTCAGGCGGACACCCTCGACCTTGCCGTCGCCATAGATGCTGTCCGTGTTGGCGCCGGTCAGGATGGTCTGGCCCCGCGCCTCCAGCGCCGACTTCAGCAGCCAGCCCGCCGCCTCGTCGAGCTGCCGCTCCATCAGCGTGTCCATGAGGTGGATGACGGTCACCTTCATGCCGCGCAGGGAGAGGCCATGCGCGGCTTCCAGGCCCAGCAGGCCGCCACCGATCACCACTGCCCGTCCCTGTTCACCATTTTTGGCGCCTGCGTCCGCGGCGGCCAGCATGGTGTCGACATCCTTCATGTCGCGGAAGCTGATGACGCCGGGCAGATCCTTCCCCGGAACCGGGATGATGAAGGGGTCCGAGCCGGTGGCGATCAGCAGCTTGTCATAGCCCATGGTGCGACCCGATTGGCTCGTGACGGTCTTTCCGGCGCGGTCTATGGCCGTCACCGGATCACCGGCGATCAGTTCGATATTATTTTCCGAATACCAATCGCGGCTGTTGATGATGATGTCGTCGAAGCTCTTTTCCCCGGCCAGGACCGGAGAGAGCATGATGCGGTTGTAATTCACATAGGGCTCTGCGCCGAAGATGGTGACGCGATAGCGGTCCTTGTCCCGCGCCAGCAATTCCTCCACCGCGCGGCAACCGGCCATGCCGTTGCCCACCACCACCAGATGCTCGCGAACATCGTCAGAAGGCATGAAGAGATCCTCTTCATTGGCCGTCTCCGGTCCCGCGTTGTTCTGAAAATCCATCCCTCGACTCCAGAAAAGAAAAAAGGCCGCCATCCGGACCCCCGGTTCTGAAACCGAAGGTCTGGATGGCGGCCTTGCCATCATAACGCCTTGATCGTCCGTCCCTGGACCATCGCGGCTATGGAAGAAGAACAACCCTGTCCTTTGCATTGCAGCATAGGCCGAATCGATATGCGGTCAAGCGATTCCTCGTAGCACGATGTATTTTTGGTCGGCCGGGGCGCAAGCGTATCGCAGACGCGAAAAGGGCGGCGGCCTGTCGTGGGCCGCCGCCTCCCTCTCCTGGACGTAAACCGGTCAGATGCGCGCGGCGCTGGTCCAGGTCGCGCGCCAGCGGGCACGGACCAGCGCAATGCCGAGGAACGCGACCAGGGCAAGACCCGCGAAGATCAGGAAGCCGGGCGCGAAGCTGCCGGTGAACTGCTTGGCAATGCCCAGCGACGAGGCGAGATAGAAGCCGCCAATACCGCCCGCCATGCCGACCAGCCCGGTCATGACGCCGATTTCCTGCGCGAAACGCTGCGGCACGAGCTGGAAGACCGAGCCATTGCCAACGCCCAGCGCCAGCATCGCGACGATGAAGAAGCCAAGGGCGGAGAACAGCGTGGGCGCATAGGCGACGCCGGCCAGAGCGAGCGCCGCCGCGACATAGACCATCATCAGCGCCTTGACGCCGCCGATCCGATCCGCCAGCGCGCCGCCGATCGGCCGGACCAGCGATCCGGCGAAGACGCAGCCAGCCGTGCAATAGCCCGCAACCACCGGGGTCAGGCCGAATTGATCGGTGAAATAGATCGGCAGCGAGGCGGCCAGTCCCACGAAACCGCCGAAGGTCACCGAGTAAAAGCCCATCAGCCACCAGGCGTCGGCGCTCTTCAGCGGGTGGAAATAATCGACCAGCTTCTTGGGCGCGGGTGCATTGGGCGCGTTCCTGGCCATGATCATGTAGATGATGAAGACGATGGTGAGCGGAATGCAGGCAAGGCCCAGCACCGCGTTCCAGCCGAACAGCTTGGCCAGTATAGGCGCGAAGAGGGAGGCCAGCACCGTACCCGAATTGCCCATGCCGGCGAGGCCCATGGCCTTGCCCTGATGTTCGGCGGGATACCAGCGGCTGGCGAGCGGCAGCGCGATCGCAAAGCTCGCCCCGGCAAAACCCAGGATCACGCCCAGCGCCAGCGTACCGCCGAAGCTGTCAACGCCCATGAACCATGCGGTCGCGAGGCCGAGGATCACGATCACCTGGCTGATCGCCCCCGCCTGCTTGCAGCCGATCCGATCGACCAGCAGGCCGTTGACGACCCGCAGCACCGCACCCGCCAAGGTCGGGACGGCGACCATCAGGCCCTTTTCAGCCGGCGTCAGCCCCAGCGTCTTCGAAATGGACGGCGCCAGCGGTCCCAGCAGCACCCACACCATGAAGGCGAGGTCGAAATAGAGGAAAGCAGCGATAAGCGTAGGCGTGTGCCCTGCCTTCCAGAAACTGGTCTGGCCGGCCTCCCCTTCAACCCCCGGAGCCTGTCCTTCCGGGCGCTCCCAATACGCAGTTGCCATGATGACGTCCCTCGAATCTTGTGAAATGGACATGAAAAAAGCCGCGCCCGGACCTCGCATCCTGCGAAATCCGGCCAGCGGCTTTGCTGTAAAATCGGAGGGAGAACGCGATCCCGACCTTGGGAAGGGCTCATCCCGAAAACGCGCCTCGTCGCGCGACTCTCATCTTATCTCGCGATTCGACCTATGTTGCAAGGCACAAAATTTGCGGGTGCGGGATCGCCTTCAAAAGCTGGCCAGGAAGTCCTCGATCCGTTCCGGATCGAACACCCGGCCGTCGAAGAAGCGGTCCGGACCCAGCGTCAGCTCGCCCCGCTTCGATCCCACGGCCAGCGGGGAGCCCACAGCCCCTTCCACCTTCATGCTGGCGCCCGGCATCGCCACATCACTGTCCGCCAGTGCCCGGCGGAATATGTCCGGCCGGAACACCGAGGCGGCCTTGGCCGCATTGTCCGCGCTATGTTCCACCATTTTCCAGCGGACAAGCTGCGAATAGATCCAGAGCGCCTGGCTGCGCCAGGGAAAGGGCGTCGCCTCCCGCGAGAAGAGCATGAAATCAGGCATGGAGAGGGGCGCCATGTCGACGCGCGGCACGATGCCGCCCGACAGCGCGCGCAGGATCACCTCGGCGGGCTGGTCCACATATTGGGGGCGCGAGAGAAGATGCGCCAGCGCCTCATGATGCTGCGGATCGTCGCACCAGGCGGCCGCCCGCACCAGCGCCCGCAGCAACCGGTCGACGCTGTCGGGATTCTCCTCCAGCCAGGGCGTGCGGAAAGCCAGTATCTTCTCCACCCCGCGCCGCCAGATGCGTTCGCCGATCGCCACCGCCTCGGCCAGCCCCGCATCCACGGCCGCGCTGCCCCAGGGTTCGCCCGCGATGAAGCCGTCTATCTCCCCGGCCCCGATCGCCTCCACCGTCAGCGAGGGCGGGAGCACGCGCAGGATGACGTCGCGATCCGGGTCGACCCCCGCGCTCGCCAGCCAATAGCGCAGCATCACCGAATGGCTGGAAAAGCGATGGACGACGCCGATCACCGGCTTGCGCTTCCATAGGCCGATGGCGGCCGCGAAATCATGCGCGGTGCCCAGCGGATCATCCAGCCGCGCCGCTATGTCAGGGTCCAGCGCCTGCGCGAATGCGCTTGCCATCACCAGCATGTTGCCGTTGACGTTGAGCTTATAGGGGGCGGCAAGCGGCGCAGCCTGCTGGCTGAGGCCCAAGGTCACGGCGACGGCGAGCGGCGCCAGCATGTGCGCGGCCTGCACCTGCCCGAACACCAGCCGGTCGCGCAAAGTCGCCCAGCTCGTGGTGCGGACAAGGTCGAGGTGCAGCCCCTCCTCCTCAGCAAAGCCCTTTTCCCGCGCCACCGCCAATACGGCGGCGTCGGTCAGCGGCAGGAAGGCGATGCGCAGGTCGGTCGTCATCACATCCCTCCCAACAAATCGCTGGCCGTGATGAGGGCCTGGGCGACGTCCACGATCTTCTTCCCCTGATTCATCGCGCTCGACCGTAGCAGTGCATAGGCATCCGGTTCCGAAAGGCCACGCTGGCTCATCAGGATCGATTTGGCCCGGTCGATGATCTTGCGGTCGGAAAGCGCGGTGCGCGCCTCGTCCAGTTCGGACTGCAGCTTGGCAAAGGCGTTGAAACGGCGCACCGCCAGTTCCAGCACCGGCTTCACCCTCTCCTTGCGCAGCCCGTCGACGACATAGGCGGATACCCCCGCGTCGATGGCCGCGCCGATCATCGTCTCGTCGGACTGGTCGACGAACATGGCGATGGGGCGGGCGAGCGCCCTGCTGACGGTCAGCATCTCCTCCAGCGTGTCGCGGCTGGGGCTGCCCAGGTCCATCAGCACGACATCCGGGGCCATGCGCTCCAGCCGCGCGACGAAGCCGCCGCGCGGGGGGACGATGTGAATATCGTCATAGCCCGCCTCTCGCAGCCCTTCCTCCAGAACGGTCGCGCGCAGGCCGCTGTCGTCGATGATGACGATTCGCATGAGACCCCAAGCCTTTTTTTGCCACTCAGTGGCCGGGATGTTGCGCCGCGTCAATCATGGGCGAAACGATGCCCGTAGCCAAGGGGCCGCCGCCGCCTTCGCGACGCTGGCTTCAGGGATGAATGCCGCGATCGGCAAGTCCTTGATCGCAAGGTTGAAATGCCGAGCGTCCGACGCAACCGGATGCTTCCTCAATGCGCCGCCGACAAGTCCACCTTCGCCGTGGGGCGCGGCGCCAGCCACACCACGGCGGCGGCCAGGAAGAGAACCAGCGAGGCGATGAAGAAGACATGGTCCATCGACACCACCATGGATTGCGCATCGACCATGTTGGCGATCATCTGCCGGGCCTGATCCTGCGTGAAGCCGCGACTCGTCAGGTCGGCCAGGGTTGCGTCCGGATGCAGCGTGCCGACCATCTCGTTGCGCGAAACGCGCTGCCCATTGCCCCAGCCGGTCAGCACGATGGAGGTGGAAATGGCGATGGCGAGGGTGCGCAGGAAATTCTGCATCCCCGCAGCCGAGGCGGTCTCCTCCGGCCGGACCGACCCCAGCGTCAGCGTGGTCAGCGGGATCATGAACAGGGGCATGCCGAACCCCTGAACCAGTTGCGGCAGGGCAATCGTCCAGAAATCGGCATCGGTCGTCCAGTGCGCCCGCCACAATGTCATGATGCCGATCCAGGCGACCGAGCCGGAAATCATGATGCGAACGTCAACCTTGTTGACCAGCCGGCCGGCAATGGGCGCGACCAGAATGGCGGTCATCGCCGTGAAGGCGGTCGCATAGCCCGCCCAGGCGGCGGTATAGCCCATCGAAATCTGCAACCATTGCGGGATGACGACGATGCCCGCGAAATAAGCGCCGAAACACAGCGCCAGCGTGAACACCCCGGACGTGAAGCCGACATGGCGGAACACGCGCAGATCGACGATCGGATGCTCCTCCGTCAGTTCCCATATGATGAACACGCAAAAGCCGATCGCCGCGAACACCGCCAGGATCACGATCAGCGGATCGCCGAACCAGTCACGGTCGCGACCGATGTCCAGCATGATCTGAAGGCAGCCAATCCAGAAGATCAGCAGGCCCAGGCCCATATAGTCGATCGGCAGCTTCACCCGCGGCGTTTCCACCGGGCGCAGCAGCGCCATGGTGGCAAGCACGCACACGACCGCGATCGGCACGTTGATGAAGAAGATCCAGTGCCAGCTCCAATTGTCGCTGATATAGCCGCCGAAGATCGGACCCAGGGCCGGGCCGAGCAGCGTCGTCATCGCCCACAGTCCCATGACGCGGGCGCGCTGATCGGGCGGGAAGACGCGCATCAGCAGCGTCTGCGACATCGGCATCAACGGCCCGCCGCACAGGCCCTGGCCGATACGGCATGCCACGATCATGCCCAGCGTCATGGACAGGCCGCACAGCAGCGAGAACAGGCCGAAGCCGAGCATGCCGAAGGTGAACAGCCGCACCGCGCCGAAACGCTGCGCAAGCCATCCGGTCAGCGGCACGCAGATCGCTTCCGCCACCGCATAGCTGGTGATGATCCACGTCCCCTGATCAGCGGAAATGCCCAGATTCCCGGCGATATGCGGCACAGAGACATTGGCGATGGTAAGGTCGAGCACGACCATGAAATTGCTGAGAGCCAGGACCAGTCCCGCCAGCAGGCGATGACGGGGCGACAGCAGCGTCAATGTTTCGGCCGGGCGGCTCACCACAGGCCTCCTTACCGGCCCGAAAGGTCGATTTCGGCTTCCATGGAAAGCCCGACGCGCAGCGGATGCTCAGCCAGTTCCTTCGGATCGAGCGCAATGCGCACGGGCACGCGCTGCACGACCTTGATCCAGTTGCCGGTGGCGTTCTGCGCCGGGATCAGCGCCATCGACGCGCCGGTGCCGCCGGAGAAGCCAACGACCTTGCCATGATAGACGACATCGCCGCCATAAAGGTCCGACGTGACGGTCGCCGGCATGCCGACCTTCACCCGGCCAAGCTGGCGCTCCTTGAAATTGGCGTCGACATAGACCTGGGCGAGCGGGACGATGCTCATGATCGGGCTGCCCTGCGCCACGCGCTGGCCGATCTGCACCGACCGCCGGGTCACGACGCCGTCGATCGGCGCGCGGATGACGGTGCGGTCCAGATCGAGCCTTGCGCTGTCCAGCTTCGCCTTGGCGGCGAGCACAGCGGGATCGGTGTCGATGGTCGATCCGCGCACCAGCGCGTCATTGGCGGCGAGTTGCCCACTGGCGGCGCCGCGCGTCGCTTCGGCCGTCGCCACCCCGGCCTTCGCCAGGTCGAGCGCCGCCTGCGCCGCGGCATAGCCCTTGCGCGCGCTGGTCAGTTCCTCACCGGAAACGGCGCCATTGGGGGCAAGCGCCTCGCGCCGGCGAAGATCGATGCGCGCCTTGTCGAAATCGGCCTGCGCGCTTGCGAGCTGTGCCCGCGCCTGGTTGATGTCGGCGCCGCGCGCCTCCACCTGCGCGGCCAGCGAACCGCTGGTCGCGACGGCCTGGCGGAACCGGCGACGGGCCTCGGCCAGGTCGGCTTCCGCCTGGGCGATGGCGATGCGGGCGTTGGTGGGGTCGAGCTTCACCAATATGTCGCCGCGCCGGACGGCCTGCGTATCCGTCACCAGCACGTCGGTCGCCTGGGCGGAGATGAGCGGCGTCACCTGCGCCACGTCCGCATTCACATAGGCATTGTCGGTGCTGACATGGTTGCGCCCGATCAGCAGGTACCAAAGAGCATAGGCCGCGCCGAGGATCAGTACGGCCAGCGCCAGCCGCACCAGCCATTTCTTGCGGATTGCCTTGCGCTGGGCGGCGGCTTCGGCCGCATCGTCGGCCTTGCTCGCATCGGACGTGAATTCGGGCTTGGCGTCAGCCATGGGGCGTATCCTTGGACAACTGGAGCTGTGTCTGCGCGCCGTCCGCGGCAAAGCCGCCGCCCAACGCGCGAATAAGGGCGATGTCGAGCGTGAAGGCGCTCGCCTCCAGCTCCGCGACGGCCTGACGCGCGGCCAGAAGCTGGTCCTCCACGTTCAGCACGTCAAGATAGGTGTTGAGACCGCCTTCATAGCGCTGGCGGACAATGCCATAGGCTTCCTCCGAAGCCGCCAGCGCCGCGCGCGCATCGATCAGCCGCTGGTCCAGCGCCCGCCGTCCGGTCACCGCATCGGCCACCTGCTGATAAGCGCCAAGCACGGTCCGGTCATAGCTGGCCACCGCCTCGTCATAGACGGCGCGCGCGCCGCGATACTGGCCGCTCAGCGCACCGCCGTGAAAGATCGGCAGGCTGATCGCGGGACCGGCATTGCCGAACAGCGAATCCTTCTTGAACAGCGTGTCCGCGAAGGAGCTTGGCCCGCCCGCGAAAGCGCCATTCTGGAGCACCGTCTGATAGCCGAGCGATTGCACGCCGATCAGCGCGCTCAGTCGAATGGCCGGGAAGAAGTCGGCCCGCGCCACCTTGACCCGCTTCGCCGCCGCTTCGGTCCGGGCCAGCGCCGCGGCGACATCGGGCCGGCGCGCCACCAGATTGGTGGTGACGTCCGCAGGCAGGCCGAGCGGGCCCGGCTTGCTGAGCTGCGGCCGGGCAATGGCAAGGCCCCGGTCCGGCCCGGCGCCGATCAGGGCGGCAATCTGATGCTGGCGCACCGCAATCGCCTGGTCCGCGGCGGCAAGCTGCGCCTTGGCGGACGAGACGGTCGCGTCGGCCTGCCGTTCGCTGCCGCGCGTTTCCAGCCCGTTGGCGCGGCGATCCGCCACCAGCTTCTGGCTGGCGGTCCGGATTTCCAGCGCCCGCGCCTGAATATCGCGCTCATCATATAATCGGGCCAGGTCCGCATAGGCGTCGGCCACGCCGGTCGCCAGCGCCAGCCGCGCCTGCCGCGCGTCGATCTCCGCCGCGCGCGCCTGGGATGTTGCCGCAGCCAGCGCCGCCCGGTTCCTGCCCCAGAGGTCCAGGTCGAAACCGAAATTCAGCGCCACGCGGCCCGTGCCCAGCCAACCCTTGGGCACGAATTCCTTCGGCATGCCCATATTGTAGCTGGACTTGGTCGCGCCGCCGCTGGCGTCGAGGTCGATCGAGGGCAGCAATGGCGCGCCCGCCTGCTGCGCGGCGGCATTGGCCTGGGCGAATCGGGCGGCGGCGGCGCTGACGTCCGGCGACCCCTTCAACCCTTCCTCCACCAGCGCATCCAGTTGCGGATCGCCATAGGCCTTCCACCAGCCGTCGGAGGGCCATTGCACGGCATTGTCGGCCTGAAGGCTGCGCTCCGCCGCGATACTGTCGGGCGCCCGCACAACCGGCTGCGGACCAAGCTTTGGCACCGCAGCGCAGCCCGACAGCAGAACCGCGCCAGCAAGAAGCAGGGCGCGGGCGGAAGAAGACAGGAAATCGGGATGACGACTCATGGGCATAAAATCGTACCACTTAGTATGAAATCGGCCTTTGCGCCGGTTGCAAATCCTTGTCAACCAAATTATCGTACTATATGGTACGATATCATGACAGTGCCTGATCCCCTGCCGAATCCCCGGCCCGACCCCCCGTTCAGCCGCAGGGAAGCCCGCCGCCTGGACCGGCGGAAGGCCATATTGGCGGTGGCGTCGCGTTCCTTCCTGGAGGACGGCTATGCGGCGACCACCATGTCGGGGATCGCCGCGACGCTGGGCGGTTCAAAGGGTACGCTCTGGAGCTATTTTCCGTCCAAGGAAGCATTGTTCGCCGCCGTCCTGGACGAAGCCACCACCGCCTATAAGGCGCGCCTCGCGGAAATACTCGATCCCGATGGCGACCTGACGGAAACATTGCGGACGCTGGGGCTGGGCATGCTGACGAAGATCACCGCGCCGGAAAGCATCGCGCTCTACCGGCTGGTGGCGTCCGAATCGGGGCGCTTTCCCGAAATGGGAAGGATCTTCTACGAACATGCACCGGGCGGTGCGCGGCGGCTGGTATCCGCATTTCTGGAAAGGGCGATGGATCGCGGCCTGCTGCGCCGGGCCGACCCCGACCAGGCGGCGCGCACCTTCACCATGCTGATGCTTTCGGGCTGTCATCAATCGCTGGTCTGGGGACAGATCGAACAGGCGGGCGCTGACCAGATCAAGGCCGATGTCGAACATGGGCTGGACTGTTTCCTGCGCGCCTATGCGCCGGACATGCGTTAACCATTTCTTTGCGCGCCGATCCTATGCTGCGCGGTGGCAAGAGGTGGGACGTCATGCAATTCTGGAAACGCGACAGCATCAGCAGGCCGCAACGGGCACAGGCTGTGGAACAAGGCCGAACGCCCCGGCGCCTGCGGCTGCTGATGGTGGATGAAGACGCCACCTCCCGCGCCGTCGTCGCGCGCCGGCTGTCGCACCTTGGCTATGATGTCGGGCTGGCGGAAGACGGCTTTGCTGCATTGACGATGCTGGTCACGCGGCCGGTCGACATCATCCTGATCGACATGGGGCTGACCCTGTTGCCCAGCCTGACGACGATGCGGAAGATCCGCGCGGCGGGGCTTGCCGGCAATGCCTGTTTCGTGATGATCGGCGGAGCGCAGGACGCGATCTCCGCGGTCGAGGCGCTGGATGCAGGTGCCGACGATCATGTGGTGAAGCCCTTTGATTTCGACCTGCTCGACGCCCGGCTGCGCCATCTCTGGGCGCGGGCCGAAGAGATCGGCACCCTGACCCGGCACAATGCGGAGCTGGACGCCCGGATCGCCCGCCGCGCACTGGAACTGGGGGAAACGCGCGATGCGCTGGCGGAGATGCAGGCGGATCGTGCGCGGCTGGTGTCCTCCATCCAGGCACTGCATGACGAAATCGCGCGCCTGAACGCGGTGCGGAATTAAGGATTAATCCTCCCCATCGTCCCTTGGAGGACCGGGCAAGGGCGCTTGCATCTCATTTCAGCCACTGGGTCGCGGCGAACCATCCGCCGATCCCGGCCGCCATGACGACGCACACCCCCACCACCCCCCAAAAGGCCCAGGATTCATGGGCAAAGGGGATTCCGTCGACATTCATGCCGAGCAGCCCGGTCAGGAAGGTCAGCGGCAGGAACACCAGCGCGACGACGGAGATGATCAGCGCCTGCCGGTTCATCTGTTCCGCGCGCAGGTCGGTCAATTCTTCATGGGCAAGCGCCGACCGCTCACGCACCGCCTCCAGTTCCTCCGCCATGCGGGCGCAACGATCCGCCGCTTCCTGAAGATGCAGCCGGTCGTCAGGCTCCAACCATGGCGCATCGGCGGTGGACAATCTTTCCAGCGCCTGCCGCTGCGGGGCGATGAAGCGGCGGTAGCCGATCGCCGTCGCGCGGATTTCCGAAACCCGCCGCCGCGCCTCGGCCGGTCCATATTCGGTCAATGCGCTTTCAATGTCGTCCAGGCCATCGCCCAGTTCGGCGACTTCCGGGTCGAGCGCTTCGGTGATCTGCTGCGCCAGGGCGGCGATCAGGTCGCCGGGGTCGCGAATGAGGCCGCGCAGCATCTGCTGCCGGACCGGCTCGATCGCCGCGAGCGGACGATAGCTGACGGAAATGACCCGCGCCTCTTCCGCCCAGAGGCGGATCGACACCAGCGGATCGCCGATATCATCCTCTCTGGTCCCAAGCCCGCGCAGGTTCACCAGCGCGCCATGGGCCATCAGCGTGCAGCGCGGCCGCGTCTCCTGCGCCAGCAGGGCGGACAGAGCCGCTTCGGGCATATGGTCGCAACGGGACGCGACCAGCCGGGCATCCTCCTGCCAGCCATCGGCATGAACCCAGCTGAACGGTGCGTCCTGCGTCCGCGCGCAGAAATCGTCGAGCGAGACTTCCTGCGTCCGCGCGCCGTCGAAAAGAAATACCCGGCTTATGGCATCATCTCCAACCAGAGCGACAGCCCCGCCCCGGGCTTTGCGGGCGCGGCGCTGGCCGCGATCCGCACCGCATCGGCCCGCGCCCGGTCCAGGATCGCGTCGGGCACGTCGGGCGCGTGATACAGCCGATCGGCCTCGCCCAGCAGGCGGGCGGCGCGCAGCGTGAGGTCATCGGGATCGCGCGAGAGCAGGCGGACGGTTTCCAGCCGATCGGCCCGTGCATCCCCGGCATCGGCCAGCCAGTCCGGCAGGGCATCCACCGCCCCGTCGGAAAGCGGATCGATAAGGCCGCCCTGGGCAAGTCCCGCATCAATCGCCCTTCGCCGCGCCGCTGCGTCGGGCCAACGGCGGCGGATGGCGGTGCGCGCATCGTGAAGCGCCGTCGCCAGCGACCCCAATCGGGCCGGCAGCATGGCTTCGATCCGCTGGCGCAACGCCTTGGCCAGGCCGGCCGATGCGCCCCCGGTCCCAATGGCGACCAGAACCGGCTCGCGGTCGACTATGGCGGGCAGGGTGAAGTCGCAAAGCTCCGGCCTGTCGGTGGCGTTCACCAATATGCCCCGCGCGCGCAGCCGCTGCACCGTCGCCTCATCGCCGTCCGCGACGATCGCCAGCGCGGCATGCTCGCCCTCGTCCACGACGCGGGCGCCCGCCCGTTCCAGCAGGCGTCGCTTGGCGTCCGCCGCCTCGCCCACGCCTGTCAGGATGACGGCCCGCCCTTGCAACCGCAGGAAGACGGGCAGGCTGTGCATTATTCCGTCGCGCCTTCCGCGACCCAGGCCGGAATGCTGTCGCCTTCGATCAGCGCCTCTATGGGCGGGCGGGCGCGGACCACGGCCCATCGGTCCCCCGACACCAGCACTTCGGGGGTCAGCGCGCGGCTGTTATAGGTGCTCGCCATGGTCGCGCCATAGGCGCCCGCGGTCATGAACGCGACCAGATCACCCGCCGCCACCACGTCCATGTCGCGATGCATGGCGAAGGTGTCGCCCGTCTCGCACACCGGGCCCACGACATTGGCGGCGGCGCGATCGCCCTTCGGATGGACGGCGCGGATGTCGTGCCAGGCATCGTAAAGGCTGGGCCGCAGCAGGTCGTTCATCGCCGCGTCGACGATCACGAAGGGCGCCTGCGCGCCCTGCTTCACGCGCACCACCTGCGACAGCAGCACGCCGGCATTGCCGACGATCAGGCGGCCCGGCTCGAACATCAGGCGGACGTCCCAGCCCTGCGTCACCCGCGTCACCATCGCGCCATATTCAGCGGGGCTCGGCGGCAGCGGCTGGGAGGGATCATAGGGCACGCCCAGCCCGCCGCCCAGGTCCGCGGTGCGGATGTCGTGGCCTGCCTCACGCAGGCTTGCGATCAGCGCGCCCACCTTGACGAAGGCGGCTTCCAGCGGCTTGAGATCGGTCAACTGGCTGCCGATGTGCACCGCCACGCCCTGCACATCCAGGCCCGGCAGGTCGCGGGCGGCGGCATAGCTGGCAAGGGCGCGGTCATAGGGGATGCCGAACTTGTTTTCCGACTTGCCGGTCGAAATCTTGGCATGGGTTCCCGCGTCGACATCCGGGTTGATGCGATAGGCGACCGGCGCCTTCCGGCCCATGGACAGCGCCACCTGGGACAGCATCTCCGCCTCGGGCTCGCTTTCCAGATTGAACTGGTAGATGCCCTTTTCCAACGCGATGCGCATTTCATCCGCCGTCTTGCCGACGCCCGAAAAGACGATGCGGTTCGCCGGAATGCCGGCCGCCAGCGCGCGCAGCAATTCGCCCGCCGACACGACGTCCGCGCCCAGACCCAGCTTCGCCAGCGTCGCCAGCACAGCGGCGTTGGGATTGGCCTTCACCGCAAAGGCGATCAACGGATCGGCAAGCTGCGACAGTCCATCGCGGAACACGCCGACATGGCGGCTCAGCGTCGCTGTGGAATAGATATAGACGGGCGTGCCGACCTGCGCCGCGATCTCCGCCATCGACACCTGCTCCACCTGCATGGCGCCGTCGACATAGTTGAAATGGTCCAAGGCTGTTATCCTAGTGAAATCCTGGCGCCGGGATCCAGCGCCCAACGCTATTGCAGTTCGCTTTCGGGCGGCAGGTCGAATTTATCGTCGTCGCGTTCCTTCGACTGGGTCAGCAGTTCGACGTTGCGTTCCGGCCGCGCCTGAATGGAGGGCGCAGTAAGCTGCGCCGCCGTGGGCGCCGTCGCCGCGCCGACCGGCACGGCGGGCAGGCGCTGGCCCTGGATGGGCTTGAGCGGCTGGCGGCCGCCGCAGGACGCCAGGACCAGCGCCACGCTGGCCAAGGCCATTCCCGCGGCAATTCGTGCGACCGTCATTGTTTCTGCCCTTTCGCGTTCTGCCGGGCCTGCGCGATCCGCGCGCGCACCTGGTCGGGCGCGGTGCCGCCATGGCTCCTGCGGCTGGCGACCGAGGCATCGACCGTCAGCACCGCATAGATACGCTCATCGATGCGCGCATCAATGGCCTTGAGCGTATCGATGGGCAGGTCGGCAAGCTGCACGCCCGCCGCTTCCGCCGCCGCGACGGCGCGGCCGGTGATATGATGCGCCTCGCGGAAGGGAATGTCGCCTTCGCGCACCAGCCAGTCGGCAAGGTCGGTCGCCGTGGCGAAGCCGCTCTCCGCCAGTCCGCGCATCCGGTCGGTGCGGAAGGTCACCGTCTCGATCATCCCGGTCATCGCGGCGATCGAAAGGCCCAGCAGGTCATGCGCCTCGAACACCGGCGGCTTGTCGTCCTGCATGTCCTTCGAATAAGCGAGCGGCAGGCCCTTCATCGTCACGCAGAGCGCGTTCATGCAGCCCATGATCCGCCCGGAATGGCCGCGCACCAGCTCGGCAGCGTCGGGATTGCGCTTCTGCGGCATAATCGAGCTGCCGGTCGAATAGGCATCGGGCAGCTTCACGAAGCCGAAGGGCTGGCTTGCCCAGATGATGAACTCCTCCGCCAGGCGGGAGAGGTGCAGGCTGCACTGCGTCGCCGCCATCAGGTAATCGAGCGCGAAGTCCCGGTCCGACACGCTGTCGAGGCTGTTGTCGGTCGGCTTGGCGAAACCCAGCGCCGCCGCCGTCGCGTGGCGATCGATCGGAAAGCCCGTTCCCGCCAGCGCCGCCGCGCCCAGCGGGCATTCGTTGAGCCGCACCCGCGCATCGGCGAAGCGGCTGCGGTCGCGGCGAACCATCTCATGATAGGCCATCAGGTGATGACCCAGCGTCACCGGCTGGGCGGATTGCAGGTGGGTGAAGCCGGGCATCACCGCATCGGCATGCTCCTCCGCGCGGGCGAGCAGCATGTCGGACAGGCCCTGCAGCCCCATCTCGACCTCATCGATGGCGTCCCGCACCCAGAGGCGAAAGTCGGTCGCCACCTGGTCGTTGCGCGAGCGCGCCGTGTGCAGCCGTCCCGCCGCCGGACCGATCAGTTCGGCAAGGCGCGACTCCGTCACCATGTGGATGTCTTCCAGGTCCAGGTCGACCGGCACGCCGTCGGCTTCATATTCCGCGGCGATGCGGTTCAGCCCCTCGGTGATCGCCTGCGCATCCTCGCCATCGACGATGCCCTGCTTGGCCAGCATCGCGACATGCGCCTTCGATCCGGCGATGTCCTGCTTCCACAGGCGCTTGTCGAACGGGATCGAGGCATTTATCTCCCGCATGACCGAAGCCGGACCGGCCGCGAAGCGTCCGCCCCACATGCTGTTGGAGCTTTTTCCCGTGCGATCTTCCCCGTTCCGATCTTCCTTGCGCTGCGTAATGACACTGCTCCTGCTGGCTGGCCTTGGCGCGTGCGATAAGCAATCGCCGCCCGCCGGGCAAGGCCCGAACGCCAGCGAGGAGGCGACGGGACCGGGACAAAGCGGCGCTCCGGGCAAGGGAGGCGCGTTCAGCTATACGATCGACCGATCAAAGGCCGGAACCCCCGCACCCGATTTCACCTTCCAGAACCCGGACGGCAGCGACGCCGCGCTCAAGGATTTCGCGGGCAAGCCGATGCTGGTCAACCTGTGGGCCACATGGTGCGCGCCCTGCGTGGCGGAAATGCCGACTTTGGACGCGGTCGCGGCGGAATATGGCAAAAAGGGGCTGGCCGTCCTCACCATCTCCCAAGACAGCCAGGGAGAGACGGTGATCAAGCCCTTCTTCGAAAAGCATCCCCTGCCGCATCTGAAGGGATGGATCGACCCGGAAAACCAGTTCGGCTTTCATTACAATACCGGCATGCTGCCCACCACCGTCATCTATGACGCGCAGGGCAAGGAAATGGCGCGTGTGGTTGGCGCCATGGATTGGAACAGCAAGGAAGGGCGCGCGCTGATCGACGCGGCCATGGCAAGCTGACGCAGGACGCTCCTTCCCCTGCCCGCGCCGCCCGCCTCCTGCAAAATGCGGCTGATCCCACGCACCTTGGCGAACTTTCATTCCGCTCCGCAGCATGGAAGTTTGCCGCCACTTCCCTTCAGAAATGAAGCAGAAACGTTTCTTCCCTTATAATTTTTGTGCAGCGCAATAGCGGTTTCCCCGACACAGTCCGTTGAACCCCCTGTCATGAACAAGTGCAAACAGGGGGCATTAGATGACAGGAATATCCGCTCTTCGCCTTTCATTGGTGCTGGCCTCGTCATGGTCGGCCTGCGCGATGGCGCAGGAGGCACAGACAGCGCAGGCCGATGAAGGCGCCGCCATCATAGTGACCGGCACGCGCGCCGTGGGCATGCAGGCCGCCGAAAGCGCCGCGCCGATCCAGGTGCTGAGCGAGGAAGCGATCAGCCATGTCGGCCAGCCCAACCTCAACCAGGTGCTGACTCAGATCGTGCCGAGCTTCACCGCCCAGACGCAGGGCACCGACCTTTCCAGCTTCTCGCTGTCTGCCCGGCTGCGCGGCCTCAGCCCCAACCACACGCTGGTGCTGGTCAACGGCAAGCGCCGCCACGGCAACGGCATCCTCCAGGTGATCTCCGGCGCGTTCCAGGGTTCGGCCGCGCCCAGCATCGACCTGATCCCGCCGGACGCCATCGCCCGCGTCGAGGTGTTCCAGGAAGGCGCGGCGGCCGTCTACGGCACGGACGCGATCGCCGGCGTCATCAACTTCATCCTCAAGGACAACAACGAAGGCGGCAGCTTCAAGGTAACCGGCGGCCAATATTATGACAGCGAGGGCGAGTTGTTCTCCGTTTCCGGCAATATGGGTTTCAAGCTGGGCGAAGACGGCTTCTTCAACCTCAGCCTGTTCCACCGCCGCCAGGACTACACCACCGTCGGCACCGGACAGGTGCAGATCACCCGGCCGGACGGCACGCTGCAATCCAACACGCCCGCCCAATGGTCGAACCTGGCGGGCGACGCGCTGTCGGGGATCAACGGCGGCCAGCCCAAGACCTATCTGACCGAAGCCTTCTACAATATGGGCTATGATTTCGGCGGCGTCGAACTCTACAGCTTCGGCGATTATGCCCGCCGCATCGGCTATGCCAAGCAGGGCTACCGTCATCCCAAGCGCATCTGTTACGAAACCGGCAATCTGGGCGGCGGTATCACGCCCGCGGCCTATGATCCCAGCATCTGCTATGGCGATACCGGCATCTGGGGCATGGTCCCGCTTCAGCATGTGATCGAGGACGAATATAGCTTCACCGTCGGCGCCAAGGGCGAGGTGTCGGGCTGGAACTATGACCTCAGCACCACCTATGGCCACCAGAAGGACGACATCTGGACCGAAGCGTCCGCCCATCGCGAAGTCTGGCAGGAAAGCTATGCCGCATCGCTACAGGGCATCGGCAAGCCGAACACGGTAGACAAGGCCTATGACGGCGGCTTCCGCCTGAGTCAGACCACCGTCACCGCCGACATCCGCAAGGAATATGAGGTCGGGCTGGCCAGCCCCCTCACCTTCGCCTTCGGCGGCGAATATCGCCGGGACACCTATGAGATCGTAGCGGGCGACTATTATTCGACCTACAGGACCGGCGTTCAGTCCTTCCCCGGCTACAAGGCGACCGACGCGGGCAAGTTCCACCGCAGTTCGAAGGCCGGCTATATCAACCTGATCGCGGAGCCGGTGGAACATTGGTCCGTCGACCTTGCCGGCCGCTATGAGGATTATACCGACTTCGGCAACACCACCATCGGCAAGATCACCACGCGCTACGACTTCAGCCCCGCCTTCGCGCTGCGCGGCACCGTCAGCACCGGTTTCCGCGCCCCGACGCTGGCGGAGCAGAAATATTCGACGATCAACGTCGGCCCGACCAGCGCCGTCGCGCAGCTTCCCGCCGGCACGCCCGCCGCGGCGCTGCTGGGTTTCAACGCGCTGAAGCCTGAAAAATCGAAGAACTTCTCGGCCGGCGTCGTGCTGCGGCCGGTGCCCAAGCTCGCCATTACGGTCGACGGCTACATCATCAAGATCAAGGATCGCATCACCGGCACGGCGGCCCGCAACGCCGTCCTGAACGGCGTTGCCCAGCCGGGCGGCGCCGATATCCTGAACGCCCTGAACGCGGCGGGCATCGTCCTCGACAGCGCGCTGTTCACCAGCGGCACGATCGGCGTGTCCAGCTTCACCAACGGCATCGATACCCGCACCTGGGGCATCGACTTCTCCGCCGCCTACCCCGTCGCGCTGGACTTCGGCACGCTGAACCTGTCGCTGACGGCGAACTACAACAAGACGAAGATCACCAACAACAAGGTCGGCTATCCGATCTTCAACGCGGCGTCGGAAAGCAATATCGAACGCTCCAACCCGGACTACAAGATCGTGGCCGGCGCCTTGTTCAAGAGCGGGAAATTCTCGCTCAACCTGCGTGAAACCTTCTACGGCAAGACCAGCGTGCTCGTCCGCCCGGCCTTCACGCCCGCTGGCGGGTTCATTCCCAGCGGCGGGTTCCTGATCGCGGACGGCGCCATCGTGAACGGGGTCAACGCCAACCAGCTCTACTTCAACGGCGTGGTCAAGGCGACGGCGCTCACCGACCTGGAGGCGAGCTACGACTTCACCGATGCCGTCACTTTCTCGGTCGGCGCGAACAACCTGTTCAACAAGCGGCCAGAGGTGCCCGCGATGATGCAGGGCGTCACGCCGGGTGCGGGCGTTTCGCCCTTCATCAACGGTGCCGGCGCCTATAACGCCTATTTTGGACATGGTCCCTATGGCACGTCGGGCGGCTATTATTACGCGCGGCTCGACTTCAAGTTCTGAAGCGTCACGAAGGGAAGGGCCGGTCTCGAAAGGACCGGCCCTTTTATGCCGTGGGAAACTTTATGCCGGCGGAAACCGGGGCCTCAGGGTTCGCCCTTCGATTCCTGCATCCGCCGTTCGGCAAACCATTGTTCCAGCATCTTGGCGGTGCAGCCTGTAAAGCCGTTGCTGCCGATGGCGGAGCAACTGCCCGGCAGGGTCTGCCGCTGCACCTCCTCCATCGTGGCGACCTGGCTGCCCCAGCCCGGTCCGCCCGCCGGCTCCGGCTTTTCGCGCAGCTTCTTGGGAATGCGGTATCGTTCGGCTTCCGGCTTGCGCGCGCAGACGATGATCTCGTCACCTTCGCCCTTGGGACAGGGATCATCGCCATAGACGACCAGGTTGAAGATCTTTTGCGGCGGCTCGGCACGGGCCGCGCCCCCGAAAGTCAGCGGAACCAGCGCGACGGCGGCCAGGGAAAGGGCGGGGAAGAGACGCATCGATCCATATTCCTTCTTCGTCCCCTGTCCCGCCGTCCGGATTGCCCGGTTGCCGACGGCCTTATTTTCAAGACGCCGGCGACCGGCCCTTGCCGTCACTGCTGCGGCGGCGTTCCCTGTTGCGCGCCTGCCGCCCCGCCTTGCTGCTGTTGCTGGGCAGCCTGCGTCCTTTCCTCGGCAACGGCCCGCGCCTCGATCGCCTTGCTGTCCGCGTCGATGGTGGAGAGGCGCCGGGCGCGTTCCGCCGCGACCAGATCCTTCCAGCCTGCGCTGTCCGCCGCCTGCCGTTCCGCCTTGGCAAGCCGCGCCAGTTGCGCGAAGCAGCCCGTGGCGCCGCCGCCGCCCACCGGCGAGCAGCTTTCGGTGCCGCTGCGGCCGACATATTCCATCGATCTCACCCGTTCGCCCCAGGCCTGGTGGCTCGGCTGGTTGGGGTCGCCGCGCAACGGCTCTGGAATGCGGTAGCGCTCTTCCTCGCCCTTGCGGGCGCAGACGACGATGTCGCTGCCCTGGCTTTGCGGGCAGGGGTCATCGCCATAGACGATGACCAGATTGACGCGTTCCGACCCGGTTTGCGCGGCAGGCGCCTCCTCCTTCGGCAAAGTCGGCCCCTGCTGTGCCAGCACGGGGGAGGCTGCGCCCAGCAAAAGCATGGCGGCGATCAGGCTGGTCTTCATCATGCTTCTCCTCAGATGCGCTTCGAAAGGGCGATGGCAGCGCGACAGCCCAGTCTGATGGCGCCGGACAACAAGGGGTAGGCCGGGGCCTGCTCCGCGCCATGGGCGATGGCGGCATCGCGATGCTCGACCTCCTCCGCCTGGAAATCCGCGATGGCAGTGGAGAGTTCCGGATCGTCCTGCCCCAATTGCTCGAGCTGTTCGGCATAATGGCGGTCGATCTCCGTCTCGATCGCCGCGGTGCAGGCCATGGCGGCGCGCGGCCCGATGGCGGCCGTTACCGCGCCCAGCGCGAAGCCCGCCACATTCCAGATCGGCTGGAGCGCCGTCGGCCGCCCACCCCGGCGCGCGATCATCGCGTCGAAATGCTTGCGGTGCCGTTCCTCCTGCGCGGCCATGCCGGCAATCAGGCGGGAATCGGGGTGCCGGTCGCCCATGACGGCCAGTTGCCCGGCATAGATGCGTGTCGCGCCAAATTCCCCCGCCTGGTCGACGCGCAGCATGGAGGCGCGCTCCGCATCGGTCACGCGGCGACCGGGGCGTGGAAAGTCCTTTGCGCTCATGCCTTGCTCCCTTTCCCAAGCAGCAATGCCAAGATGAGGAGCGCCGCCGCCCCCGACAAGAGGCCGTTATAGCCCGCCATCGAAATGCCGAACAGGCTCCAGGCCGCCACATCGCATCGGGTGATCGGCGTCGCCATGATCTGGTTGAGGATATCCGCGGGATTGCCGGCGGTCGGGCTGGTCGAACAGGCGGTCAAGCCCTGCCACCAGCCATATTCCACCCCGGCATGGAACAGGCCGATGCCGCCGCTTATGCCGATGGCAAGGCCGGCGAGGCCAGTGAACAGCGCGCTGAAGCAAGCCCGGCCGCGCAGCGCATAGGCGATCAGCGCCAGCGGAATCGCGGCGAAATGGGCGTAACGCTGCCACCAGCACATCTCGCAGGGGTGCAGGCCGCCAAGGAACTGAAAGGCGTAGGCGCCGCCCAGCATGGCCAGGGGAAAGATCAGCGCCAGCGCGCGGGCAAGGGGCAGTGATTTCATATCGCCCGCTTAAACCGTCTCGCGCCTTTCGTCATGCTGAACTTGTGGCGGGGAGCCTGTGAAGTGAAGCAGCGTGACGCGTCGGCTTCATCCGACCTGCTCCTGCAAAGGCAGGAGCAGGTCGGTTTTCGCTATCAGCGCGTCGCCGGCTTGCGGGCAGGCGCTGCCTGGGCGACGGCCGCCCCCGGCTTTGCCGCCAGCCGTGCCAGCGTCTTCAGCGCATAGTCGAGCTGGAAATCGTCGATCCCCTTCTTCTTCAACTCCTCGGCCGTGGCGGCGAAGCGCGGATCCTCCTTGCCGTCCTCCTCCAGCGCCGCATTGTCGGTCTTGATCTCGTTGATCAGATGGCGGCGCAGGTCGCTTTCGCGGAATTTCGGCCGGTTCTTGTAATCGGGATCGCTCAGCTGCGGCACCTTGACGTCCGGCTCGATCCCGCCTTCCTGCACGGAACGGCCGGAGGGCGTGTAATAGCGTGCGGTGGTGAGCTTGAGCGCCGTGGTGCTGCTGAGCGGCAGCATGGTCTGGACGCTGCCCTTGCCGAAGCTGCGCTCGCCCATCACCAGCGCGCGATGCTGGTCCTGAAGGGCGCCCGCGACGATTTCCGATGCGGAGGCGGAGCCCGCGTCCACCAGCACGATCACCGGCAGCCCCTTCGCGTCGTCGCCCGGCTTGGCATAATAGCGCTCGACATCGCCCTTGTTGCGGCCGCGCTGCGACACGATCTCGCCCCGTTCCAGGAAGGTGTCGCTGACCGACACCGCTTCGTCCAGCAGCCCGCCCGGATTGGAGCGCAGGTCAAGGATATAGCCGGTGGGCCTATGGCCCAGGCTCTTGTCGATGCTGCGGATCGCCTGGCGAACGTCGGCGCCGGTATTGGCCGAGAAGCTGACGATGTTGATGACGCCGATGCCGTTCTTCACTTCCCATTTCACGGGCTTCAGCTGGATGATCTCACGCGTCAGGGTAAGGTCGATCGGCTTGTCGCGACCAGGGCGGACGATGGTCAGCTTGATCTGCGTGCCCGGCGCGCCGCGCATCTTGTCGACCGCCTCGTCCAGCGTGCCGCCATAGATGAGCTGCCCGTCGAGATGGGTGATATAGTCGCCCGCCTTGATCCCCGCGCGCCAGGCCGGGGTATCCTGCGTCGGCGCGATCACCTTGACCGCGCCGTCCTCCTGCGTGACGGAAAGGCCAAGGCCGCCATAGCTGCCCTCCGTCTGGGTCTTCAAATTCTGGAAATCGCGCGCGTCGAGGAAACTGGAATGCGGGTCCAGGCTGGCAAGCATGCCGTCGATCGCGCCCTTGATCAGCTTTTCATCGTCGACCTTCTCGACATAATCGCTGCGGACCTTCTGGAACACGTCCATGAACTCGTCGAGCGCCTTGTAGCTGCTTGCCTCCCCATCGGCGAGCGCCGCGGTGGTGGCAGGGATGAGCGCGAGCGCGCCAAGGGCGACGGCGCCCCGGAAGAAATTGGATTTCATGCGTGTCCTGAGTCCTGGCATCGAAGCGGCAGTATAGGGCATTTCCTCGCGGACGCAAAAATCTTGCGCATGCCCATGCTAAGCCGGCCGATGCCCCTTGCGCCATTTGGTGAACAGATGCCGCGCCAGCATCGCGGGCGGCATCCTGAGCCAGTGGGACCGCAGATAGAAGGCGAAACGCAGCAGCTTTCGCCTTTCCCGGCCCCACCCGTCACGCGCCAGCAGCCGGGCCATGACGATCCGGTCCCAGAACGTGAGCCGCGCCCCTTCGCCATAGAGCGCCATGGCCATGCGCCGCGCCTGCCGCACATGGGGCAGCAGGCCATGCCGCGCCGCCCGCGCCTCCAGCGCCGCTTCGTCGACGCCGTCGAGCAGGCAATATATGTCCCAGAGGTTGCGAAGTCCCCCGGCCAGGTCACCATCGGCCAGCAGATGCGCCGCCGCGTGACAGACCCGGTCCTCGGCGGACAGAATGGATAACTCGTTGGTAATGGAAACCGCCTGCGCGATCATCGCCGCCGCGTCGGGCGTCGGCCGCGCCGTCAGGGGCAGGACGGTATGATGCACGTCGATCATCCGGTCCCGCGCCGCATGGATCATCGGCGGCAGTTCATGCATCCATTGCCGGTAATAGGCATCGTCATAGGGGTCGTCCTTGACCCATTCCCATCCCGCGCCGATCAGCGCCTGCTCCACCCGATCCATGGCGTCGCGCGGCACCAATATGTCGAGATCGCCGATGAAGCGCCCCTGCCCGGCGCGCAGCCCCGCCGCCGCATAGGCCGTGCCCTTGAGCAGCACGACGGGCACGTCCAGTCCGGCAAGCGCCTCCGCCGCGCGATCCGCCTCCCACAATGCCTGCCGGGCCTCGCGATCCGCATCCAGCCGGGCGTCCGCCAATATGGCGCGCACCGCCGGGGGCACGGGCCGATCGCCGATCCGCAGGGCGAGCGTGCCGATCAGCCGCTCTGCCCTGGCCATGGCGACCAGGGCGTTCCACCCGGCCGCATCCAGCGCCGTCACCCCGCCAGGGTCGCGCAAGGCCCGCGCCAGCAGCCGGGCGCTCATGCCAGTTCCTCCCAAAGCCGCTCGACAAGGGCGATGGCCTCTTCGCCCGACGGAAAGTCGATGGCGCGCGCGGGGACATTGCGGACGAAACCACTCAATGCCGCGAAACCCGGCTCGCCCAGGGCGACATAGTTGGTCGATGCCTGGGTCAGCCGCATGAAGACTTCGCCCTGGCCGACCGACCGCACATCTGCTTCATGGCCAAAGCGCGGGAACAGCAGCATGGCAGGCTGCGCGCCCTCCCCCATGCGCCCGATCGCGTCGCGGCGGGGGACGAGGTGGCGGATATCCCCCTTGGCCGTTCCGGCCAGCATGGGACCCATCCGCTCCGGCGGCGCTTCCGCCGCGAGGACATCGATCGCGCGGTTCTTGAGCGAGACGAGGCGCGGAAAGGGAAGGATCGCCCCCGTTTCCAGGTCGAGCAGCGCGAATTCGTCGCCCATCAGCCGCCAGCCGCGTTCACCCAGTTGCGCGGCCAGGGTCGATTTGCCCGAGCCGGACTCCCCGGTCATCACCAGTGCCCGCCCGTCTTTTTCCACGCTGGAGGCATGGAGCAGCAGGTGCCGCCGCCATCCCAGCGCCATTTGCAGGTTCATCCCCATTTCCGCCGCCAGCAGCCCATGGCCAAGGCTCATCGGCGCCGCGTCGGCCAGCCCATGGTCGCCGGTGATGAAGATGGAGGGACGGACCCAGCGCCGGAACGGACCCGCCGGTTCCAGCCGCACCGTGAAATCGGCGATCGCATCGGCGGGCGGGGGATAGTCGGCGTAGAGCCGCGCCAACGCGTCCACCGGCTGGCGCCAGGCCGATCCGATCCGGAAGGTCGCCGGGCCGATCTTCAGGGTCAGGCCATGGTTCACGCGATCCGGACCAGTCCGAGCGAGGCCAGCTCCGTCAGATGCATCTCGACCAGCGACAGCGCCTCTTCCGCCGGGCCCAGATCATAGTGGCGGGCGAGCTGGCCCAGCACCTCCCCCGCCGTCAACGCCGCGCCATCGTCCAGCGTCGCCAATATCTCCGGCACCGGGCTGATCACCATATGCGTCTGGCCCGACGGCCGGTGGTAGAACAGCACCATATCCTCCAGCGCGCAGGATAGGATGGCGTCCGGGCTGTCCTGGCAATAGCGGGCTGGCATGGTCGCGAAACTTGGCCTTCGATGGGAATGGTCACGCCATGCTTACGGCAAAGGCGTAGCCAAGTAGCTAACGCGACACGCTGTTTTGCGTGACGCCCGCCATCCCATGCGACCAGATCCCGTCAGCGGGGCATTTGCAGCGATGCGTAGCAGGTGAAGCCGCTCGTCCCCGACTGGAGGCGGCGGATATAGTTCAGATAGGCCTGATTCTGGTCATAGCTGGTGCCCGGCAACCGGCCGCCGCGAAGCGCCTGGCGGACCTGCTCCCCACTGAAATTCTTGCCGGCGGGGAAGGCGCCCTGCGTGCCCGCCGGCACCAGCTGGCCGTTGGGCGCGATATAATTGCCGGCCCTGCCCTGGTCGGGAACGGGTATCGTGCAGTTGAGCACCGATGCGGCCGTGTTCGCCAGCGCCGGCCGGATCGATATGATCGCGGAAGCCGCGACCGCACCGCCCATCAGCAACTGGCGGCGCGACGGCACGGCAAGGCCGTCGTCCTGCGACTCGGCGTCCTTCTGGGGGGGCAACGGCTCGCTCATGTCATCCTGATCCGCTATCGCGCTTGCCAAACTGTAAAAATTGCCGGCTACTGCGACCGTCTTTGCAGCAAATGCGTCAAATTTCCAGCATGGTAACCATGAATCGCCTGACCGCTTCCCAGATCACCGCCTCGCTGGCCGTTCTGCTGCTCGGCACGGGCGGCGCCTTGATGATGGGCGCGGGGCCGATCGACATCCTCCTGCCCGTGCTGGCGGCCCTGCTGGTGCTCGTGATCTGCGCGGCCGGGCCGGGCCGGGCCGAACCCGCCATCTCGCCTGTCCAGGCGGAGATGCCCGACATCATCGCCCATCCCGATGCGCGCGGCCTGCTGGAAGGCATAGCCGATCCGCTGATGCTGATCGAACGCGGCCGCATCGTCGCTGCCAATCGCGCGGCGCAGCGGCTGCTGGGCGCGCATATCGAGGGGGAAGACGCCCGCATCGCCATCCGCCATCCCGCCGCCGCCGAACGGCTCGCCAGCCAGGCGCCGCTGGCCGAGCCGGTGATGATCGAGCTGGTCGGCCTGGGCACGCGCGAGCAGCGCTGGCAGATGCGGATCGCCCCGGTGGGGGAGGATGACAATGTCCGGCGGCTCGTCCATTTGGCCGACCATAGCGGCACCCATGCAGCGGAGAAGATGCGCGTCGATTTCGTCGCCAATGCGAGCCACGAACTGCGCACGCCTCTCGCGGGCATATTGGGCTTCATAGAGACGCTGGGCGATCCCGATCTCGGCAAGGACGACGAAACGCGACAGCGCTTCCTCCAGATCATGGACGGGGAGGCGCGACGCATGCAGCGGCTGATCGACGATCTCATCTCCCTCTCCCGCATCGAGGCGGAGAAATATCGCCTGCCAGACGGCGCGGTCGACCTGTCCGGCCTGGTGGCGGAGGTAGTGGGCGTATTCCGCACCAGCCATGGGCCGCGCGGGCGGGAGGTGGAGATGGAGATCGCACCCGACCTGCCCGACGCGCAGGGCGACCGGGCGCAGCTCTCGCAACTGCTCCACAATCTGATCGGCAATTCGATCAAATATGGGCGCGCGGGCTCCCCGATCAGGGTGTCGCTGTCGGACGGGCCGAACGGCCTGTTGCGGCTGACCGTCGCGGACGAGGGCGAGGGCATCGGCCCCGATCACCTGCCGCGCCTCACCGAACGCTTCTATCGCGTCGATTCGGGGCGCAGCCGGGCGGTGGGCGGCACCGGCCTTGGCCTTGCCATCGTCAAGCATATCGTGGAGCGGCATCGCGGCCGGCTCGACATAGCGAGCGTGCTGGGCAAGGGCACCACCATCTCCATCCTGCTGCCGCGCTTCGCCGTGGAGGAAAAGGCCCTCGCGGCAAAGGCCTGAACAAAAAAAGACGGCGACAGCACCCGCTTCCGCCGCCACTGTCATAAAAGTGCAATCGCTCTGTCACAAAGGCGCGATGTACCGCGGCTACGGCGCATGCCCAGAGGGGGGCGGCGAGAAGCGAATCGCGGCCTTTGACGAAGGAGATTACCCGTGAAGCATTTCGCCATGATGGCCGCGACCGCTGCGGTCGCACTCACTCTTTCCGGCTGCGGCCAGCAGTCCGGCGGCGCCGCCGGCGGCACCCGCGACCAGATCCGGGCGGTCGGTTCCTCCACCGTCTATCCGTTCGCGACCGCGATCGCGGAGATGTTCGTGCAGGGCAATCCCGGCATGAAGTCGCCGATCATCGAATCGACCGGCACCGGCGGCGGCATGAAGTTGTTCTGCGCGGGCGTCGGCGCCCAGCATCCCGACATTGCCGATGCCTCGCGCCGGATGAAGAAGAAGGAATTCGAGGACTGCCAGAAGAATGGCGTCAAGGACATCGTCGAGATCCAGGTCGGCGTAGACGGTCTCGCCTTTGCCGAATCGAAGAACGGCCCGGGCTTCAAGCTGACGCCCAAGATCGTCTATGAGGCGCTGGCCGCCAACCCCTATGGCAAGGGTCCGAACAAGGCGCAGACCTGGAAGGATGTCGACCCCAGCCTGCCCGCCACGCCGATCAGCGTCTTCGGCCCGCCGTCCACCAGCGGCACCCGCGATTCGCTGGCCGAACTGATCCTGACCAAGGGCTGCGAAACCGACCCGGCGATGGAAGCGCTCAAGAAGAAGAGCGAGGACGAGTTCAAGGCCACCTGCACCCGCATCCGCGAGGACGGCAAATATGTGGACTCGGGAGAGAACGACAATCTGATCGTCCAGAAGCTGGCAGCCAACCCCAATGCGCTGGGCGTCTTCGGCTTCAGCTATCTGGAAGAGAATAAGGACAGCCTGAAGGACGTCAGCATCAACGGCGTCGAGGCGACCTATGAGACCGTGTCGACCGGCACCTATCCGGGCGCCCGTCCGCTCTTCATCTATGTGAAGAAGGCGCATATGACCGCGATCCCCGGCCTTCAGGCCTATCTGAACACGTTCGCCGCGAACTGGGATCCGAACGGCGCGTTGACCAAGCGCGGCATGGTCGCGGCGCCCGAAGACGTGCGCAAGGCGAGCGCCCAGGCCGTCAAGTCGCTGCCCGTGCTCGACGGTTCGCAGCTCAAATAAGACAGGTGATATGACAGGTCCTGCAATCCTTCTGCTGCTGGCCGGCCTGGGCGCCATCGCCTGGGTCAGCGCCCGCGCCCGGGCCATGCGGCTGCAAAATGTCGCGCGCGCTTCGGGGCGACGCGACGCCATGCACAGCCTGCCGGGCTATCACGGCTGGTACGTCGCACTCTGGACGCTGGTGCCCGCCGGCCTGTTCCTGGCAGTCTGGGCAAATATCGCGCCCGGCCTGATCACCCAGGAGGTGCTGAGCAGCCCGGCGGCGCAGAGCCTGCCTGCCGACGATTTCTCGCGCTTCGCCATATTGGGCGAGGCGCGGGCGATCGCCACGGGGATGCAGGCGGGGGCGTTCAATCCGCTCTCGCAGGGCCTTGTCGAACCCTATGCGCAGGCCATCGGCAAATACGGCTTTGCGGGCGCCGCCCTGGCGCTGGTGCTGGCCTTTGCCGGCGGCGCCTATGCCTTCACCCGCGTTCGTCCCGATTTCCGGGCGCGCACGCGGGTCGAACGGCTGGTCATGGCAACCTTGCTGATCGCGTCGCTGCTGGCGATCATCACGACGCTGGGGATCGTGGCCTCCTTGCTGTGGGAGAGCTTCCGCTTCTTCACCATGGTCAGCCCCGTCGATTTCCTGTTCGGCGCCAAATGGAGTCCGCAATCGGCGGCGCTCGGCTATGGCAATGACGACGCCTTCGGCGCCGTGCCGCTCTTCTGGGGAACCATCTTCATCGGCGCGATCATCGCCATGGCCGTCGCGATCCCGCTCGGCCTGATGAGCGCCATCTATCTCACCCAATATGCCAGTTCGACGGTCCGCAAGTGGATGAAGCCCACGCTGGAGATGCTCGCGGGCGTGCCGACGGTGGTCTACGGCTATTTCGCCGCGCTCACCATCGCCCCTGCCCTGCGCGATTTCGCGGTGAAGATCGGCATCCACGGCGCCTCTTCGGAAAGCGCGCTGGCGGCCGGGCTGGTGATGGGCGTGATGATCATTCCCTTCGTCTCCTCCATGGCCGACGACAGCATCGCCGCCGTGCCGCAGTCGATGCGCGACGGCAGCCTGGCGATGGGCGCCACCACCAGCGAGACGATCCGCCGCGTGCTGATCCCCGCCGCCCTGCCCGGCGTGGTCGGCGGCGTGCTGCTGGCCGTCAGCCGCGCCATCGGCGAAACCATGATCGTGGTGATGGCGGCGGGCCTGGCCGCCAACCTCACCCTGAACCCCTTTGCCAGCGTGACGACGGTGACGACGCAGATCGTCCAGCTTCTGACCGGCGACCAGGAATTCGACAGCGCCAAGACGCTGGCGGCTTTCGCCCTGGGACTGGTGCTGTTCATCGTGACGCTGCTGCTCAACATCGTGGCCCTGCGGGTCGTGAAGAAATATCGCGAGGCTTACGAATAATGACCGCAGAACGCCTCCCCACCGACTGGAAGTCGGACGCGATGCGCAGGCGGATCGCGCGGCGCTATGCGTCGGAACGCCGCTTCAAGGCGGCGGGCCTGCTCGCCGTCGCGCTCTCCGCCGCGTTCCTGGCCTTCCTGCTGTTCAACATGCTGGGCAATGGCCTGCGCGGCTTCACCCGGACGGAGATCGCGGTGAAGGTCGACTTCCCCGCATCCCCGCTGCTGCTCGATCCCAATGCCATCACCGACCAGGCGCTCGCCAATGCGAACCTGCCGATGGTGACGGGAGCGGTCGTGAAGAAGGCGCTGGGCGCGGATGCGGAGGAATGGGTTTCGCCCACCGCCTGGATCGTGCTGCGCGACGCGATCAAGGCCGATCCGAAGATCCTGTCGCAAACGGTGACGCTCAAGCTGCCCGCCGCCACCGCCATCGATCTCGCCGCCAAGAACAAGGGTTCGCCGGAGGCGGAGGCAGCGATGGCGCGGCTCGACAAGGCGGGCCTGCTGACGACCGGCGTCAACTGGGGCTTCCTGACCGCAAGCGACGGCACCGATCCGACGCAGGTCGGCATCTGGGGCGCGTTCAAGGGATCGCTGCTGACCATGCTGGTGACCCTGGCCTTGAGCTTCCCGGTGGGCGTGGCGACAGCCGTCTATCTGGAAGAATATGCGCGCAAGAACTGGCTGACCGACATCATCGAAGTGTCGATCAACAATCTGGCCGCCGTCCCCTCCATCATCTTCGGCCTGCTGGGCCTGTCGATCTTCCTCAATTTCCTGCACCTGCCGCGCTCTGCGGCGCTCGTCGGCGGCATGACGCTGGCGCTGATGACCATGCCGGTCATCGTCATCGCGGGACGCAACGCCATCAAGTCGGTGCCGCCCAGCATCCGGGACGCCGCGCTCGGCATCGGCGCGTCGCGGGTGCAGGTGGTGTTCCACCATGTGCTGCCGCTCGCCCTGCCCGGCATCCTCACCGGCACCATCATCGGCATGGCCCGCGCTTTGGGCGAGACCGCGCCGCTGCTGATGATCGGCATGCGCGCCTTCATCGCGACGCCGCCCGGCGGGATCACGGACCCCGCCACGGTGCTGCCGGTGCAGATCTTCCTCTGGTCGGACGAAGTCTCCAAGGGCTTTGTCGAAAAGACCTCCGCCGCCATCATCGTCCTGCTGGTCTTCCTGCTCGCGATGAACGGTATCGCCATCTACCTGCGCAACAAGTTCGAAAGGCGGTGGTGACCGCGATGACAGCCATGATGCATGAACAACAGTCGTCGGCCCCCGCCGCCGAAACCAGGATGCCAGGAACCAAAATGCCAGAAACCAAGATGACCGCGCGCGACGTCAAGGTCTTCTACGGCGAAAAGCAGGCGATCAAGGGCGTGTCGATCGACGTCGACATGGACAATGTCACGGCCTTCATCGGCCCGTCGGGCTGCGGCAAGTCGACCTTCCTGCGGACGCTGAACCGCATGAACGATACGGTCGCCTCGGCGCGGGTGGAGGGCACGATCACGCTGGACGGCGAGGATATCTACGCCCCCAGCATGGACGTGGTGCAACTGCGCGCCCGCGTCGGCATGGTGTTCCAGAAGCCCAATCCCTTCCCCAAGTCGATCTATGAGAATATCGCCTATGGCCCGCGCATCCATGGCCTGGCCCATGCGAAGGCGGACCTGGACGTGATCGTCGAGAAATCGCTGCGCCGCGCCGGCCTGTGGGACGAGGTGAAGGATCGCCTGCATGACAGCGGCACCGCGCTGTCGGGCGGGCAGCAGCAGCGTCTCTGCATCGGCCGCGCCATCGCCGTCGAACCGGAAGTCATCCTGATGGACGAGCCCTGCTCGGCGCTGGACCCCATCGCGACGGCGAAGATCGAGGAACTGATCCACGAATTGCGCGGCCGCTACGCCATCGTGATCGTGACGCACAACATGCAACAGGCCGCCCGCGTGTCGCAGCGGACCGCCTTTTTCCACCTGGGCGAACTGGTCGAATATGGCGTGACGTCGGACATATTCACCAATCCCCGCCAGGAACGGACAAAGGATTACATCACCGGGCGCTACGGCTGATCAGGCGGAAAGAGAAGAGACATGGCAGAACATACGATCAAGGCGTTCGATCAGGAAATGGACAAGCTGCGCGGCTTGATCGCCGAAATGGGCGGCCGCGCGGAATCCGCGATCGAAAAGGCGATGATGGCGCTGCAGCGCCATGACAAGGTGATGGCGGCCGAAGTCGTCGCGGAGGACAAGCGGATCGACGCCATAGAGGCGGAAGTCGAAAAGCTCGCCATCGAAATCATCGCCCTGCGTGCCCCCATGGCCAACGATCTGCGCGACGTGATCGCCGCGCTCAAGATCGTGGGCGTGGTCGAACGGATCGGCGATTATGCCAAGAACATCGCCAAGCGGGTTCCGCTGATTTCCGCCAACCAGCGCACGCAGGAACCGATCGCCCTTCTTCCTTCCATGGGCCAGGTCGCGGGCGAGATGGTGCAGGATGCGTTGAACGCCTTTGCCGCGCGGGACGCGGACCTGGCCGTCGCCGTGGTCGAGCGCGACACGGTGGTGGACGATTTCTACAACAGCGTCTTCCGCACGCTCGTCACCTTCATGGTCGAAAATCCCAAGACGATCAGCGAATGCGCGCATCTGCTGTTCATCGCCAAGAATATCGAGCGGATCGGCGACCATGCCACCAATGTGGCGGAGATGGTCTATTATGCCGCGACCGGCCAGACCCTGCCCGACCGCGAACGCGGCGGCGCGGCGGCGGAGGGCTGACCATGGCGCGCGCAAAGATGCTGCTGGTGGAGGATGACGCGGCGCTGGCCGAACTGCTCATCTGGCATTTCAAGCGCGAGGATTTCGAAGTCGCGCACACCGTCGACGGCGAGGAAGCGCTGCTCCTCGCGCAGGAGAATGTGCCCGACATCGTGCTGCTCGACTGGATGGTGGAAAGCCTGTCGGGGATCGAGGTCTGCCGCCGCCTTCGCCGCATGAACGGCACCGCGAACGTGCCGATCATCATGCTGACGGCACGCGGCGAGGAGGAGGATCGCGTCCGCGGCCTGGAAACCGGCGCCGACGATTATGTGACCAAGCCCTTTTCCCCCCGCGAACTGGTGGCACGCGTCGGCGCGGTGCTGCGCCGCGTGCGCCCGGCGCTGGCGGGCGAGACGCTGACCTTCTCGGATGTCGAGATGGACACGGTCGGCCACAAGGTCCGCCGCAGCGGGCAGGTGATCCCGCTCGGCCCCACGGAGTTCCGGCTGCTCAAGCATTTCCTGGAGCATCCCGGCTGGGTCTTCTCGCGCGAACGGCTGCTGGACAGCGTCTGGGGGCAGGACAGCGACATCGAACTGCGCACGGTGGATGTGCACATCCGGCGATTGCGCAAGGCGATCAACGCGGACGGCCGCCATCACGACATCATCCGCACGGTGCGTTCGGCGGGTTATGCGCTGGATACGGACGGAGTGGCATAGGCCGGATCGGCATTCAGCCCTGACGGCCTGCAAATGGCGGCTTTCCGTGCTTCCGGTGCTCACCTACTGGAAGTACGCTGCGCGCCGGGTCACGAAAAACCACCATTTTCGGCTCGTCATCATCTGAATGTCGATCCGTCCTAGAGCGTCGCGGAAAACAAGGAATCCAGAGCAGCAATCTGATTCAATCAGATCGAAACCCGCTCTAAGCGGCTGTCTGGAAATCACCCCCTGGCGCATCCGCGCCGGCCCTTACCCGTTGATGGACCGCGCCTCTCGCACCACCAGCACCGGGACGCCGTCCCGTACCGGAAAGGCGAGCCCGGCCGCCTCGGACAGCAATTCGCGCCGCTCCGCATCCCAGCGCAGCGGCGTGCGCGTGACGGGGCAGACCAGCTTCGCAAGCAGTGCCGGGTCGAGCACGGCGCTCATTGCATCGTTGCTCCGCCGTCGCGTTCGATCCGCCCGACGATCTGCATCAACTGGATGATCCGGTCGGCCCGCTCGCCCAGCGTATCGGCCTCCAGCAGGGTCTGCTTGGCCGCGGGATCGAAGGGCACGATCTGCGCGATCCCGTTCACCAGCGCCATGTCGTCCAGCCGCGACACCGCCGTCCAGTCGACCACATAGCCCAGCGTCTCGGCAAAGCGGCGCGATTCCTGCTCCAGCGCCGCCCGCTCCACGGCGGAGAGGATTTCATCCTCTTGCGGAACCGGCTCGACATCCGCCTCGATCTGGCGGAAGGCGGTGGGAACGGCCAGTTCCCGTACGACCCGAAAGCGCGCAATGCCCTTCAGCAGGATATTGTACCGCCCACCCTCCAGCGCCTCGATATGGGTGATATGGCCCAGGCATCCGACATCGAAGAGCGCGGGCTTCACCCCCTCCTCCCGCGGCTGGATCATGCCGATGCGCCTGTCCCGCGCCATGGCGTCATGGATCATCGCCTGATAGCGCGGCTCGAAAATATGCAGCGGCAAGTCCATGCCCGGCAACAGCAGCGCGCCCGGCAGCGGAAATATAGAGACGCGCGCCATCACGCCGCGCCGGTCAGGAAAAGAGGATCTGGGACAGCTTGCGCCGTTGCGCCGCGACCCACGGATCTTCCAGCCCCGTCGCCTCGAAGAGCGTGAGGAGCTGCGCCCGCGCCGCGCCGTCATTCCATGCCCGGTCGCGCCGCACGATCTCCAGCAGTTCCTCCGCCGCCCGGTCGCGCTCGCCATTGGCCACCAGGCCGTTCGCCAGCTCAAATCGCGCCTCATGATCATCGGGATCAGCAGCGACCTTCGCCTCGACAGCCGAAAGATCGGCCACTGGCTTCGCATCGCGCGCCAAGGCGATGGCGGCGCGTGCCCGCTCCACCGCCTGGTCCTTCGCCGCCTCGGCGGGCAGGGCCGCCAATGCCGCTTCCGCTTCCTCGAACCGGCCCAGCGCCACCAGCGCCCGCGCCGCGCCCGAAGCCACCTCGGCATTGTCCGGCACCATCTGCGCAATCTGCTCGAAAACGGACAGCGCCCGCTCCGCTTCCCCACCGGCCAGCAATTCCTCGCCCATGGCGATCAGCGGGGCGATCTCTTCCAACTGCGCCTTCTCGTCCGATTCGATCGGCAACTGACCAAGCAACTGGTCAAGATATTGCTTGAGCTGCCCTTCCGTCCGCGCCTGGCTGAGGTCGGCCACGGGCTGGCCCTGGAACACGGCATAGACGGTGGGAATCGACTGGACGCGGAACTGCGCGGCGATGAACTTGTCCTCATCGACATTGATCTTGACCAGCTTGACGCCCTTGGCCGCATAGTCGGCGCAAACCTTCTCGATCACAGGCGCCAACTGCTTGCAGGGCCCACACCATTCGGCCCAGAAATCGACGATCACCAGGCTGGTGCGCGACGGCTCCACCACATCGCGGCGGAAAGTCTCCACCGATGCCTTGTCGGCCTCGCTCAGTCCAAGGGTCGCCACTTCTCTCATCTCCTGCTGCAACGCGGTTGCCAAGCCGCCCTCATACAGCGCCTTATGTGGGGCGTCACCCCATAGGAACAAGGGAGATCAGAAGGTATAGCCGACGCCGACGGCCCCGATCCACTGGTTCCGGGAGCCCGCGACGGACACGATCGGCGAGGCCGCATAGTCGCCCAGGATGCGCGAATAGCTGGCCGCCGCGAAGATCGCCCAGCCATGGCGCAGATCGCCCGACAGCGACTTGCCGCCCGCCAGGCTGAAATTCACCTTCTTGAACCCCGAACCATTGCCCGCCCCGTCATAGGCGGGCAGACCCGATGCGGCGGCCGCCGCCGGATCGATGTCATAATAATAGCGGCCATATTTCCTGCCGACATAGTCGGCCGACACGCCCAGCCCGACAAAGGCCGTCTGCGACAGCGGCGTCATATATTCTATCGCGGGCGTGATGACATAGCTTTCATGCGCGCCCGCCACGTCCCTGGTCACGGCGACGCGCGCGGACAGATTGTCATAGGCGCTGGTGATCACCCCGGTCTTGCCGATGCCGACAAAGCCCCCGACCTCGACCGCCACATCGCGCTTTCCCAGCAGCCGGACGGCGTCATCCTTGATGTTCTTGCGGCTCGACCGGTCGAAGCGGACATTGACCACCGGCCCCAGTTCAACGTCCAGGCCGTCGGTGTCGCGGTTCGGGATCGCGTCGACATAAAGGGCGGACCCGCGCGTCCAGAAGGCGAAATCCTTCACCTTGCCGCGAAATTGCGGGATCGGCAGCACGCGATAATCGTCCGACCCCTCATAGCTTGGCACCGTGGCGACGCCCATGCCGACCGTCAGGCTGCTGTGATCCTCCTCCTGGGCGAAAGCGCCAGGCGCAAGGCAGAGGGCCGCGACGGCGAGCGCCGCGGAGAAACGATGGCGATGATGCATGGCGACCCTGTTCGCAGATATAGTCGGTCAGGATAATGTTTTTACGCCATTCCCGTTCCGCCAGCGCGACTTTCAGAGGAAATATTTGACCTTGATGTCCTGCCGCACCGCTGCCCCCGCCATGGCGAACTGCGCCGACCGGAAACTGGGCGCGCCGAAACGGATGGCCGGATTGCGGGAAAAACCCACCCCCTCGCGCGGGATGCCGACCAGCGTGTCCAGCTTTCCATTGCCATTTTCGTCATGGATGATGGCGATGGCGTAGGTGCCCGGCTCCATCCGCCCCAGCGGCACGATGCCCGTGGTTGCGGGGACCGTGAACTGGCGCGCGTCCGGATCGCCCCGGCAATCGGGGAAATGGTCCGCCTGCCGCGTCACGCAGATCAGGAAATTGCCCTTGGAGGAACGCAGGCCCTGCACGTCCATGCTGAGCGGCTGCGCCTGGTCCACAGACGCCGCGCCCATCGCCATCGGGACCGCCGCCATCAATGCTGCCTTGCCCTTCACGCCTGTCTTTCCCTAAAAATGACCCAATCCCCTGTCGGTCCCGCACAGCCGGTCCCATACACGAAAATACAGGCCGTAATTGCACGCATATTGTTCATGATGCCGCTGATGGTGGCTGGCGGTGATCAGCCAGCGCCCCGCCGGACCGTGCACCATCCAGCGCGGAAACATCTCCCACCCCATATGATTGCTGACGCCCATCACCGTCATGATCGTCAGCACGACGCCCAGCGCGCCCACATGGATCGGTATCAGGAAGACCAGCGCGGGAATCACGACCGCGCCGGTCACCGCCTCCCATGGATGGAAACTCATCGCGGCCCAGGCGGTCGGCGGGCGGCTGGCATGATGCACGGCATGGGCGATCCGGAACGGACGGGGCCGGTGCATCCATCGATGCGTCCAGTAGAACCAGCCGTCATGCGCGGCGAGGTAAAGGAGGACCGAGAGCGGCAGATACCAGAGCGGAAAGGCATGGACGTCGGCATAGACCTGCGTCCAGCCATGCGCCTGCCAGCCCCAGGCGACGACGCCCGCGGGCACGCCATAGATGAGGGCGGAGGCCAGCGACCAGGCGATTTCCCGCCGGATCTGCCGGTCCAGGCCCCGGTAGAGGCCGGGCTTGCGATAGCGCGTCGCCCAGGCGAACGCGCCGCTCGTCAACAGATAGCGAATGCCCACGATCAGGCTCATGGCCAGGGCGGACAGAAGGATCGCGACGAGCATGCGGCCGACCATAGGCGGTCCCATGCTGTCAGTCACGCGTCAGGTGCGGGGTCGCGCCTGGCGATAGCTGCCCAATATCCGGACCCATTTGGTGTGGAATTCAAGCTCGGCCAGCGCCCGGTCGACGGCGGGATCGCCGGGCATCCCCTCGATGTCGCAATAAAATTCGGTCGCGGCGAAGCTGGCGCCGCGCTGGTAGCTTTCCAGCTTCGTCATATTGACGCCGTTGGTCGCAAAGCCGCCCATCGCCTTGTAGAGCGCGGCCGGTATGTTCTTCACCTCGAACAGGAAAGTGGTCATGACCGGTCCGACGCCAGCCACCGGCATTCCGGGCTCGCGCGCGAGCACCAGGAAGCGGGTCATATTGTCGTCGCTGTCCTCGATATTCTCGGCCACCAGCCGCAGGCCATAGAGCTCCGCCGCCAGATAGGGGGCGACCGCCCCCTCGCCCGACACCCTGGCTTCCGCGACCAGCGCCGCGGCGCCCGCGGTATCGGCATAGCTGATCGGCTGAATGCCCCGCTCCCGCAGATAATGGCGGCACTGGCCCAGCGCCTGCGGATGGCTGACGGCGCTTTTGAGGGGCGCGTCGTCGATCGCCATCAGGCAGTGCCGGACGCGCAGGAAATATTCGTCGACGATGTGCAGCCCGGATTCAGGCAGCAGGAAATGCATGTCGGCCACCCGGCCATGCAGGCTGTTCTCGATCGGGATGATCGCCCGCGCGGCATCGCCATTGCGGACCGCATCGATCGCATCCTCGAACGCGAAGCAGGGCAAGGGCACGCAATCGGGCGCATAGCCCAGAGCGGCCAGGTGCGAATTGGCGCCCGGCGCACCTTGAAAGGCGACGGCGCGCGCAGGATCGGCGGCTGCCTTCGCGTTCAGTTCCGCGACCAGATCGCGGGCGGGAGCGGGATAGTTTTCCATGGACGCCTGCGCGCTTATTCACTTCGTCCCGCCCGCGCAAGCATCCTCTCCGGCTGCAAAGCCATGAAAAGCGTGCGCGAACCCGTTCAAGCCCGCTTGCGCGTTCGCGCTTGCGCCATTATGGCAGCGCGCTAGAGGGGACGCGTTCCAAGCGGCCAGAACAGAAATCCAGGGGAATCCGAGCGAATGGGCGATCGTTTCAACACCGCTGCCGGTTGGGCTTTGTTCGCGGGTATCATCGCGCTGGGCGGTGCCATCGTCAGTTCCAAATTCTTCCATGAGGAACGGCCCGAGAAAATGGGCTACGCCATCGAGGGCGTGGAAGCGGAAGGCGGAAGCGCCGCGGCCAGCGGGCCCGGCCTCAACACCCTGCTCGCCAGCGCCGATGTGGCGGCGGGCGAGAAGGTGTTCGCCAAATGCGCGGCCTGCCACACCTCGAACCAGGGCGGCGCCAACGGCATCGGCCCGAACCTGTACGCCACGGTTGGCGAGGCGATCGGCCAGGGCAAGGGCGGCTTCGCCTTCTCCGACGCGCTCAAGAGCAAGGGCGGCAACTGGACTTTCGAGAATCTCGATCACTGGCTGACCTCTCCGCGTGAATTCGCGCCCGGCACCAAGATGACCTTCGCGGGCCTGGGCAATCCGGTCGATCGCGCCAATCTGATCGCCTGGCTCAACACCCAGGGTTCGAACCTGCCGCTGCCCGCCGCGGATGCGGCCCCGGCGGCCGCCGGCGACAATGCCGCCGAAGGTGGCAACGCCGCCGCCAATGCAGCAGAGGCACCCGCCGCCAACGCGGCGAAGTAAGAACCGGCACTCTGGATGAGGGGCGTGGCCGATCGCGGTCGCGCCCCTCGCTGCATCAGAAGCGCGCATTGGTGGTGGATCGATTCGCTTCCTGGCCAACGCGCTGTTCAGGGATACGTCGCGCTCGGCGGGCCTTCCTCCGCCACAATCACATCATCTGTGTCAGACGATCCCTGCCCTGCGCCCGGTGCAGCCCGATCACCAGCAAGCTATCGCCAAATTCCATCGATACCAGCGTCCTCGGGCGCGCAGCCACGCCAGCGCCCTCGGGCGCGCACAACGTCCAGCGCCGTGCTTATCGCTCCGCGATCAGCAGCTTGTCGATCTTGCGCCCATCCATGTCCACGATCTCGAATCGCCAGCCCTGATAGTCGATGAAATCGCCCACTTCGGGCAGGCGCTTGAGCAGCCACAGCGCATGGCCGGCGACCGTTGCATAATCCCGGTCCTCCGGCAGGTCGATGCCGATCCGATCCGCCAGCAGGTCGACGGGCATCTGGCCCGACACCAGCAGGCTGCCGTCCTCCCGCTCGACCAGGTCCGGCTCGTCCTCGCTGTCCAGGTCCGACACGAAATGACCGGCAATGGCGGACAGCAGGTCGGCGGGCGTGGCTATCCCCTCGAAATGCCCATATTCGTCATGGACCATGACCATCGGCACCTCGGCCCGGCGCAGCACTTCCAGCGCGTCCATGGCGTCGACCTGATCCGGCACCACTTCCACTTTGCGCATCAGCCTTTCCAGGCTCAGCCCTTCGCCCCGGAACAGCGCCGCCATGATGTCGCGCGCCTGCACGACGCCGATAATGTCTTCCACCGTGCCCCTGCCCACCGGCAGGCGGGTGTGCGGCGTGTCGAGCAGCTTGGCGCGAATCGCCTGCTCGTCCGCCCCGATGTCGATCCAGTCGACATCCATGCGCTGGGTCATCACCTCGCGAACCGGCCGGTCGGCCAGCCGCACCACGCCTGAAATGATCGCCCGCTCGCTTTCCTCGATCACGCCGGACCTGCTCGCCTCGGCCACGATCAGGTGCAGCTCCTCCGCCGTCACCTGGCTCTCCGATTCGCGGGTCAGCCCCAGCATGCGGAAGATGAGCGCGCTCGACCCGTCCAGCACCCAGACGATGGGCGCGGTGATCTTCGCCAGCCAGAGCATCGGTCCGGCGACCAGCACCGCGATCGGCTCCGGCGCGCGCAGGGCGAACTGCTTGGGCACCAGTTCCCCGATGATCAGCGAGGCATAGGTGGTGAGGCCGATCACCAGAACGAAGCCGACATGCTGAGCGGCGCTGGGCGACAGGCCCAGCATCGCCAGCCGCTCGCCGGTCGGGCCGCCCAGGCTGGCCCCGGAATAGGCGCCGGCGATGATGCCGATCAGGGTGATGCCGATCTGCACCGTCGAAAGGAACTTGCCGGGATCACTCGCCGCCGCCAGCGCCGATCGCGCGCCGCGTCGCCCGGCTTTCTCCATCGCCTGGAGGCGCGGCTTGCGGGCGGACACGATCGCCAGTTCCGACATGGCGAACAGCCCGTTCAGCGCGACCAGCGCCAGGATGATGACGAGGTCGACCCAGGGAAAGGGCGTCGGAGCGTGCGGGGGGATATTGGCCATGGTGGTCGGCGGCCACCTATAACCTTGATTCTGTCAATTTCACAACCGTCCCATCATCCGCAGTTCAGTTCGCTTGTGGAACAAAGGCCTTGTCTCAACCATTGGGGGTGCATCCGCTCCGTTCGGACGCACGAGAAAGGGAACCATATACATGCGGAATTCTCATCGCATCATCGGCGTCGCCGGTCTGGCCGCCATGCTGGCCACCACCGCCTGCACCACCGATCCCAACACCGGCAACCGTACCATTTCCAAGGCGGCGATCGGCGGCATCGGCGGCGCGCTGGGCGGTTATCTGCTGGGCGATCTGGTCGGCGGCCGCCATGACCGCACCGAAAAGATATTGGGCGCGGGCATCGGCGCGGTCGCGGGCGCGGGCATCGGCGCCTATATGGACGCACAGGAACGGAAATTGCGGGAACAGACCGCCGGCAGCGGCGTGGACGTGATCCGCGACGGCGACAATCTGGTGCTCCGCATGCCGTCGGGCATCACCTTCGCCACGGACAGTTCCGCCGTGCAGCCGCAATTCCAGCCGACGCTGAATGACGTCGCTTCCGTACTGGCCCAATATCCCAAGACCTATATCGACGTTTACGGCCACACCGACAGCGACGGCACCGATGCCTATAACCAGGCGTTGTCGGAACGGCGGGCCCAGGCGGTGGGCGATTATCTGACGACGCACGGCGTCCAGTCGGCCCGCATCGCCACACGCGGTTTCGGGGAAACCCAGCCGATCGCCTCCAACGCCACGGCGGAGGGCAAGGCGGCCAACCGCCGCGTCGAAATCAAGATCGCGCCCGTGACGGAGCAGGACGTCCGCAGCTGAGGCTGAACGCCGGACCATGCCCTGCCTGCGTGGGGCATAGCCTTAAACATTGCCCGGAAATGCGCGAAAGGCGCATTTCCGGGCAATCTCCCAGGCCGGATCGACATTCAGATGATGACGAGCCGGAAATGCTGATTTTTCGTGACCCGGCGGGCAGCGTACTTCCAGTATGGGAGCACCGGAAGCACGGAAAGCCGCCATTTACAGGCCGTCAGGGCTGAATGTCGATCCGCCCTACCAGACCAGCCGGTATTTCACGCCCATGGCCTGGGCCAGTTGCCGCTGCCGCCGCTCGACCGCTTCGCCGAAAAGATCGGCGTCCACGCTTCGCAACCGCAGTTCGAGCACATTGCCGTCCATCTCCAGGCGGGAGGCCAGCAAAGGCCCCTCCACCCCGCCGGACAGCCGCTGCCCCAGCCTGATCGCCAGGCCCCATAAGGTCGCTCTCTGAAGCGCTTCGGGCGGGGCCAGCCGCTCGATGCCGGGCGGCGTCGACACGCCGCCGCCGAAATTGCTGTGCAACGCCTGCGCCAGCATGGCGCGCTCGGTCGCGTTGATCCCGACCCAATTGCTGTGCAGCGCGATCTCGACGCCCCGGTCCGACCGGAAGTCGGGATTGGCGCGCCAGCCGACATCGGCCAACAGGCAGGCCGCCCGGCGAATCCGCCGCCATGCGCTGCCATCCTCCAGGAACAGCGGGGCGATCCAGCGTTCGATCATGTCGCCATGACCGGTGAAGCGCGCCTGCGCCTCGCCCTCCGCCTCCGCCGCGATCAGCAGTGGATCATCCGCCCGAATATCCGGCGGCAGATCGCTGAACAGCAGGCCTTCGCGCAGGCCATAGGCCGACACGACCAGCCTGCTGGACTTCAACTGGCGCACGATCACCGACAACAGCGCCGCCGCATCCGGCAGGGTCGGCACGCGCGATCCGGTGATCTGGGGAATATCCTTGAACCGCGCCTTGCCGACATGGGACACGATGCGCGTCAATTGTTCGGCGCGCGCGGCGGGCATCTCATATTGGTGGACGACGGGAAGCGGAAACTGGGTCAGTTCCATGTCGAACCGCGCCAGCGCGCGCCAGGATCCGCCGACCAGAAAAAAGGGAAGATCCGCAGGCGCATTCCACCCGGCCCTGGCCAGCATCTTCTTGACCATGCGTTCCAGCACCGCCGGCCCCTTGGCGCGGATTTGCGGCAGGCGCAGCACGCCCAGCGGCAGGGACACCGTCTCATGCACCGCACCATCGCGGATCCGCGCGAGTTCCAGGCTGCCACCGCCCAGATCGCCGACAATGCCGTCCGCGCCCGGAATGCCCGACAGCACGCCATAGGCCGCGGCGATCGCCTCCTGCCCGCCGGACAGCAATTCGACCTCCAGCCCCATGGCGCTGGCGCGGCGGATGAAGTCGTCGCCATTTTCCGCGTCCCGCACGGCGGCGGTGGCGACGCAGCGCACTTCCTGCACCTCCATCTCGCGGCAAAGATGGGCGAAGCGACCGATCGCGCGCAGGCCCCGGTCCATGGCCTCCGCCTCGATCCGGCCAGTCTTGCCCAGGGACGCGCCCAATCCCGCCATCACCTTTTCGTTGAAGAGGATGAAGGGAATGCGGCGCGGCCCATCATAGACGACCAGGCGCACGCTGTTGGAACCGATGTCGATGATCGCGGTCCGCGCCTTGGCCCGATGGGGGGACGTCGCCATGCCGGGGGCAAGCGCCCGGACCTGGCTCAGCATGGAATTCATGCGGTTCAGGCCCGCCCGCGCAGGCGCAGCGTCGGCACCGCCTCGCTGTCCAGCGCGGCGCCGCGGCCCGAAAGGGACGGGTTGGTCATGAAATAGCGATGCAGGTTGAACGGCCGGTCGCCTGCCTCGACCCGGCTGTAATGGCCGTCGCTGTCCAGCACCCAGCTCTGCTCGCTGTCGATGAGGTTGGCGACCATCACCTGGTCCAGGATCTGGTCGTGCACGGTCGGGTTCTCCACCGGGGCCAGAAATTCCACGCGCCGATCGAAATTGCGCGGCATCCAGTCGGCCGAACTGATGAACACCTTCGCGCCGTTATTGGGCAGCGCCTTGCCATTGCCGAAGACGGTGATCCGGCTATGCTCCAGGAAGCGGCCGACCACCGACTTCACCCGGATATTCTCCGACATGCCCGGCACGCCCGGCCGCAGGCAGCATATGCCGCGCACGATGAGTTCGATCTGCACGCCCGCATTGCTCGCCGCATACAGCTTTTCCATGATCGCCGGGTCCACCAGCGAATTCATCTTCGCCCAGATGGTTCCCGGCCGCCCGGCGCGGACATGCTCTATCTCCGCATCGATCAGGTCGCACAGGCGGTTGCGCAGGTCGCGCGGCGACATGACCAGCTTTTCCAGCCGCTGCGGTTCGACATAGCCGGTGATGTAGTTGAACAGCGCCGCCGCATCCCGGCCATAGGCAGGGTCGGCGGTGAAGAAGCTGAGATCCGTGTAGATGCGCGCCGTCACCGGATGATAGTTGCCGGTGCCGAAATGGCAGTAGGTGCGGAACGCCTCCCCTTCCCGCCGGACGACCATCGACACCTTGGCATGGGTCTTCCAGTCGATGAAGCCGTACACCACCTGGACCCCCGCGCGCTCCAGCGCGTCGGCCCACATCAGGTTCTGCTCCTCGTCGAAGCGAGCCTTCAGTTCCACCACGGCGGTCACGGACTTGCCCGCCTCGGCCGCGTCGATCAGCGCCCGGATGATCGCGGACTGCTTGCCCGCGCGGTACAGCGTCTGCTTGATCGCCATGACATCGGGGTCGGACGCCGCCTGCTTCAGGAAGGACACCACCACGTCAAAGGCTTCATAGGGATGGTGGACGACGATGTCCTTCGCCCGGATCGCGGCAAAGCAATCACCGCCATATTCGCGGATGCGCTCCGGAAAACGGGGGGCATAGGGCTCGAACTTCAGGTCCGGCCGGTCTTCGTCCACCACGCCGGACAGGTCGCCGATGCCGACAAAGCCCTCCACCTCCGCGATGATCGCGTCATGGCCCTGGAGCATGTCCTGCAACATCTCCTCGACCGGCTCGGGGATGCGTTCCTCTATCTCCATGCGGATCACGCGGCCCCGCCGGCGGCGCTTGATGGCGCTGCGGAAATAGCGGACCAGATCCTCCGCCTCTTCCTCGATTTCGATGTCGCTGTCGCGGATGATGCGGAACACGCCGCTGTTGCGGACGCGATAGCCGGGGAAGAGGTCGGCGGAAAAGCGCCGGACCACCGCCTCCAGCGCCATATAGCGCGCCGTTTCCCCCGGCATCCGCACGAAACGGGCCAACGAGGACGGGATCATCACCAGTTCGCGAATCGGCTGCTTGTCCGACAGCCGCTCCAGGTCGAAGACGATCGACAGGCCCTGATTGGGGATGAAGGGAAAGGGATGCGCCGGGTCCAGCGCCTGCGGCGTCAGGATCGGGAAGATCTGCGTCAGGAAATGATCCCGCAGCCAGTTCCCGCAGCTTTCGTCCAGCGCGGTGGACGGGCCGACCACCTCTATCCCGACCTGCGCCAGTTCGTCGTGCAGCGCACCCCATACCTTCTGCTGCGCAGCCATCAGCCGGGCGGTTTCCTCTGTGATGGCGGCCAGTTGCTGCGCCGGGGTCAGCCCATCGGCGGAGCGCATGTCGACATCCTGCAACTGCTGCCCCTTGAGGCCCGCCACCCGCACGGAGAAGAACTCGTCCAGATTGGCGCCGGAAATCGACAGGAAGCGCAGCCGCTCCAGCAAGGGATGCGCCCGGTTCATCGCCTCCTCCAGCACGCGCTGGTTGAACGCCAGCCAGGACAGTTCCCGGTTGAAATAGCGGTCGCTGGGCAGGGTCAGGCTGGCGGATGGGTCGGCTTCGGCCACATGTCTCTCATCGTTCGGAACCGGAGGATCAGTCCGGGACTATAGGCAAAAATCCTGCACCTTGCAGGACATCTTTCGCCATAGCGGCAGAAATCTTACGTCCCGATGACAAGGCCGCCTCGTCCAGCAGGCGCGTCACGGCGGCGATGGCGGCATAGCTGCGCTCGATCCGGCGCAGCAGCCATTGCGGCAAGTCCGCCGCATAGCTTGCCCCGGCCGATGCCAGGAACCGATCGATCAGGGCATGCGCCAGCGCCTCGTCCGGCTGCTCCAGCGCGACATGGGGTGCCGCCGCCAGCCTCGACCGCAGGTCGGGAAGGGCCACCCGCCATTGCGCCGGCGGCGCGTCCGCGATCAGCAGCAACGGGCGCCGGGCCGTCTGCGCATCGTTCCAGGCGTTGAACAGCGCCTGCTCATCCTGCCCCTGCGCATCGTCGATCATCGTCCCGCCGCTCTGCGCGACGAAATGGCGGCCCAATGTCGAACGGCCCGACAGGGGCGGCCCGCTCAGCACGCTGATCGACAGCGGCCATTCCCGCCAATTCTCCAGATGGCGGACGGCGATGCGATTGGCGTCGCTGACCAGGAAATCCTCGCCGCTCGCCCGATCAGGCCGGTCGAACGGCAGGCTGATCTGTCGCATGGCGCCGGTCATTGGGCGGCGGGGGCTCCGCTTCCCCCGCCCCGGCGGATGCGCAGCGTGTTGCCTGACACGGCAACATTATATCCCTTGGCGGCCAGCGCGGCGCGCAGCGAATCGACGGTGCCGTCGAAGCTCACCTGCATGACCGACGTGCCGCCGAGCGCGAGGCTGCTGGTCGCGGCCGAACGCACGCCCGGGACGGAACGCACGGCGGCCTCGCCCTGCGCGACCGATCCGACGTCGGGCGTGTCGAACTGGATCGCGTAGCTGCGCGTCGTGGCGGAGACCGCCGGCATGTCCAGCGTTTCCACCGGCAGATCGGCCGCATTTTCGATCTCCAGCGCATTGGGATCGACCGGCTCCTCGATGATCAGCGACGGGTCGGGACGCAGGCGGCCATCATTCAGCGCCTGGGTATAAAGCTGGTCGATCCGCTGCGTCGCCTGGTCCAGCATCTGCGGGATCGCGCTGTCGTTGGAAGCGCGCAGGGAAAAGCTGCCGATCAGGAAATTGTCGGGGCCATAGCGCGCGGTGAAGGTGCCGGTCACCGGACCGCCGGGATATTGCCGGTCGAGCCGGGCGATCGGTATCACCACGTCCGCCGCGCCATATTGGTCGAGCAGCACGCGCCACCACAGCCGCCCGCGCCGCCCGGTCTGCCCCGCATTCAGCAGGATCGGGTCAGCGATGGACCCCGCCACGCGGACATAGTCGATGGCGCTGTCCCCGGTGCGGAAACGCGCCCAGGCCCTCTGCCATTCGTTGATCCGTTCATAGGACACGGCCGACCCGCCGTCCCACAGCACCGGGATCACCAGCAGCGGCGGCGAATGCACGACATTGCTGCCGGTGACGCCCAGCAACTGGCCGGTCCGCGCCCGGTCGAACATCACGCCCAGCGTGGCGACATAGCGGTTCGGCCCGGCCTGCTCATATTCGATCTCTATGCCCGAGATCATGCCTTCAAGCTGCGAATCGGACAGCGCCGGCGCGCCGCTGCCGCCATGGGTCCGGGCCCACAGCATCTGCCAGGCCCGCCGCTGCGCCAGCCGCCAGCCGGCCGTGCGCGCGCTGTCGGCATCCTTGGCGAAGACGTCGACCTTGACATGGCTCACCTGGAAATCGCCGCCGCTGGCGATCGGGGGCACGCCGCGCTCCCCCTCCATCTGCGCGACCAGAGTCGCGGCAGCGAGGCCAAGCACGATCGCGCCCAGAATCTGGAGAGGGCGCGAAGCCGCGCGAAACAGGTTCAGAGGCCGGAGGGACAGGCCGCGAAGGACAGAAGGCACGTTCACGCGCGTCCTTTTGGCGGGATTTGCCTGCGCTGCCAAGCGGCAACCCATTTCCCGTTTCGTTTTCCCCTCCTTTGTGCGTTATTGGGCTTGTCGCATTTTCTTCAGCGGTCAGATGTTTCCATCTGACCTGAAAATGCTTAGGGGCGACGGCCATGAGCGACACCGAATCCTACAGCTACGCCAAGGCTGGCGTCGACATCGCCGCGGGCAATGCGCTGGTCCGCGCCATCGCCCCGCTTGCCAAGGCCACCCGCCGCCCCGGCGCCGACGCGGAACTGGGCGGCTTCGGCGGCTTCTTCGACCTGAAGGCGGCCGGTTATGACGATCCCTTGCTGGTCGCGGCCAATGACGGCGTCGGCACCAAGCTGAAGCTCGCCATCGACCACAATGCCCATGACGGCGTCGGCATCGATCTTGTCGCCATGTGCGCCAACGACCTGATCGTGCAGGGCGCCGAACCGCTCTTCTTCCTGGACTATTATGCCACCGGCAAGCTGGAGAGCGGCGTCGCCGAACGCGTGATCGCGGGGATAGCGGAGGGCTGCAAGCAGGCCGGATGCGCCCTCATCGGCGGCGAAACGGCAGAAATGCCGGGCATGTACGGACCGGGCGACTATGACCTCGCCGGTTTCTGCGTCGGCGCGGTGGAACGGTCCAGGGCGCTGACCGGCAACAAGGTGAAGGCGGGCGACGTGCTGCTCGGCCTCGCCTCTTCGGGCGTGCATTCCAACGGCTTCTCGCTGGTCCGCCGCCTCGCCGCGGACAAGGGCTGGAAGCTCGACCGGCCGGCGATCTTCGACAATGAGGTGCTGCTGATCGACGCGCTGATGGCCCCGACGCGCATCTATGTGAAGTCGCTGCTGCCGCTGGTCCGCTCGGGCAGGATCAATGCGCTGGCCCATATCACGGGCGGCGGCCTGCTGGAAAACATCCCGCGCGTGCTGCCCGACGGCTGCCACGCCGTGGTCGACGCCGATGGCTGGGAACAGCCCCGCCTGATGGCCTTCCTGCAGGCCCAGGGCAATATCGAGCCGGAAGAGATGGCGCGCACCTTCAACTGCGGCGTCGGCATGGTGCTGGCGGTGGACGCAGGCGCAGCCGACGCCGTGGCCGCCGATCTTGAGGCGGCGGGCGAAACCGTGCTGCGGGTCGGCATGGTGGAAGCGGGTGAACGGGGCTGCACGGTCAGGGGCTCCCAGGAAACGTGGAGCGCCAGGGCCGAATGGACCGCCACCCATCTGGGGTGAGTCGCGCGAACCGGACGGGGACTGTGCAAGTGAAGGCAAAGGTCGGCGTTCTGATTTCCGGACGTGGCTCGAACATGGCGGCGTTGCTCTATGCCGCCAGGCATCCGTCCTGCCCCTATGAGCTGGTTCTGGTCGCCGCCAACGACCCCGAAGCCCCCGGCCTGAAACTCGCCGCCGCAGAGGGCATCCCCACCTTCGCGCACAGCCACAAGGGGCTGAAGCGCGCCGAGTTCGACCGGATCGTCGACGCGCAACTGCGCAGCGCCGGCGCGGAATATGTCGCGCTCGCCGGCTATATGCGCCTGCTCTCGCCGGATTTCGTCGCAGGATGGGAGGGCCGGATGCTCAACATCCACCCCAGCCTGCTGCCTAGATACAAGGGCCTCGGCACGCACCAGCAGGCGCTTGACGCCGGCGATTCCCATGCCGGCTGCTCGGTCCACATCGTCACCGCGGAACTGGACGACGGGCCGGTGCTTGGCCAGACCGCGGTCGCGATCCTGCCCGGCGACACCGCCGAGAGCCTGGCCGCGCGCGTCCTGATGGCGGAACATCAGCTCTATCCCCGCACGCTGGCGGAATTCGTCACCCGCGAACGCCAGCCCGAATGGCTGCTGAACAAGGTCAGGGAACACGCCCTTGCCCTGCCGCAGGCGGATGAGGTCACGTCCCATGGCATGCCCTGCTTCGGCATCGAAAAGGGCAAGAAATTCGCCTATTTCTCTCAAGGTAATCATGGCGACGGCGTCATCGCCATCCTCGTCAAGACGACGGCGCCCGAAGAACAGGCCATGCTGATCGAGAGTGACCCCGCCCGCTATTACCGCCCCGCTTATTTCGGCGACGGCTGGGTCGGCATCAGGCTCGACCTCGGCGATACGGACTGGGACCATATCGGGGACCGCCTGGACAAGAGCTGGCGCACGGTAGCGCCGCGAAAGCTGTTGGGATTGAAGGATATCGCCGATCAGTTCTGAGCGGCGCTTCAGGGCGCTTTGATTTTCTCCTGTTTTCCCCCCAGATAGGCAGCCATGACCGACACCGCCCCCCCTCCCGCCCCCGCCCCGCAGGCCGCCATCGAGATCACCAACCTCTCCAAGGTCTACAAGGGCGGGAAGCAGGCGCTCGACAACATCAATCTCACCATTCCGCGTGGGCAGATATATGGCCTGCTCGGCCCCAATGGCGCGGGCAAGTCGACCACGATCAACATCCTCGCCGGCCTGGTGAACAAGACCAGCGGCACCGCGCGGATCTGGGGCTTCGACATCGACCAGAACCCCCGCAACGCCAAGAACAGCATCGGCATCGTCCCGCAGGAGATCGTCTTCGACCCCTTCTTCACGCCGTTCGAGACGCTGGAGAACCAGGCGGGCTATTATGGCGTGCCCAAGGACCGCCGCCGATCGATGGAATTGCTGCGCGCCGTGCATCTGGAGGACAAGGCCAACGCCTATGCCCGGACGCTTTCGGGCGGCATGAAACGCCGCCTGCTGGTGGCGAAGGCGATGGTGCATTCGCCGCCGATCCTGGTGCTGGACGAACCGACCGCCGGCGTCGACGTGCAGCTTCGCCAGCAGCTCTGGGCCTATGTGCGGGAATTGAACCGGCAGGGCGTGACCATCGTGCTGACCACCCACTATCTGGAGGAGGCCGAGGAGCTGTGCGACCGCATCGGCATCATCAACCATGGCAGGGTCATCACGGACAAGCCGACCCGCGAACTGATCGCCATGGCGCAGGAGAAAGTGGTGCAGGTGACGGTCGACCGCGACGTGGTGACGCCCCCCGCCGACCCCAGTTTCGAGAAGATAGAATTGTCCGACGAACGCACGCTGACGATCACCTATATGAAGAACCGCGCCAATGCGGGCCAGGTGCTGAGCGCCGTGCAGGCGAGCGGCCTGTCGATCGTGGACGTGGTAACGCGCGACCCGGACCTGGAGGATGTGTTCCTCAACCTGACCGCCGCGGCCTGAGCGAGTAAGTAAATGCCCATCACTACCTATGACGTCGTCATCATCGGTTCCGGCGCGGCGGGGCTGACGGCCGCCATCAACCTGGCGCAGGATCGCAAGGTCGTGGTCCTTGCCAAGGGCGCGCTCGACGGCGGCTCCACCAACTGGGCGCAGGGCGGCATTGCCGCCGTACTCGACGCCGGTGACAGTTTCGAGGCGCATATCGACGACACGATGGTCGCGGGCGCGGGCCTGAACGACCGCAGCACGGTGGAATTCGTCGTCTCGGAGGCCCCCGCCGCCATCGAGCGGCTTGCGGAACTGGGCGTGCCCTTCAATCCCAATGAGGAGGGGAGCGGGGAGGAATTCGGCGAGCGCTGGCACCTGACCCGCGAAGGCGGCCACAGCCACCGCCGCATCGTCCATGTCGACGACGCCACGGGCCACGCCGTTCAGGTCGCGCTGCTGAAGGCCGCCCGCGCCAATCCGAACATCACGCTGCTGGAGGACAGGGTCGCCGTCGACCTCATCACCAGCCGCCATGGGGAGAAATATTCGGGCGACGGCCATGTCTGGGGCGTCTACGCCTTCAACAAGCAGAGCAAGCATGTCGACGCCATAGTGGGCAAGGCGACGATCCTCTGCACCGGCGGCGCGGGCCGCACCTATCTCTTCTCCACCGCGCCCCGTGGGGCGACCGGGGACGGCATCGCCATGGCGTGGCGCGCGGGCTGCCGCGTCTCCAACATGGAGATGAACCAGTTCCACCCCACCTGCCTCTACAATCTGGAGGTCAAGAATTTCCTGATCACCGAAGCGGTGCGCGGCGAAGGCGGTCACCTCAAGCTCCCCCCCGGCGTGCCGGGCGGCGGCGAGCGGTTCATGCCCCGCTTCGACGATCGCGCCGAACTGGCGCCGCGCGACGTGGTTGCCCGCGCCATCGACCATGAGATCAAGCGGCTCGGCCTCGACTATGTCCATCTCGACATCAGCCACAAGCCGCCGGAATTCGTGCGCACCCATTTCCCGACCATCTATGCGCGCCTGCTGGACCTCGACATCGACATCACGAAGGAGCCGATCCCGGTCGTCCCGGCGCAGCATTATACCTGCGGCGGCGTTGTCATCGACCTCGACGGCCGCACTGACCTGCCGGGCCTCTATGCCGCGGGCGAAGTGACCGAAAGCGGCCTGCACGGGGCCAACCGCCTCGCCTCCAACTCGCTGCTGGAATGCTTCGTCTTCGGGGAAGCCGCCGCCCGGCATATCCGCGCCCATTGGCACGAACTGCCCGCGCCCCCGCCAATCCGCCCCTGGGACGAAAGCCGCGTCACCAATTCGGACGAGGAAGTCATCGTCCAGCATAACTGGAAGGAAATCCGCCGCTTCATGTGGGACTATGTCGGCATCGTCCGCACCACCAAGCGGCTGGAGCGCGCCCAGCACCGCATCGACCTGCTGGCCAAGGAAGTGGACGAATATTACGGCTATTTCCGCGTGACCCCCGACCTGATCGAACTGCGCAACCTGCTGGAGGTGGCGCGGCTGGTCGTCCGGTCGGCCCTGCACCGGAAGGAAAGCCGGGGGCTGCATTACACGCTCGATTATCCGGCCATGTTGCCGCAGGCGGTCGATACGGTGCTCACCCCCTGAAAAAAATGGCGCAACGCCGGTCGCGTTGCGCCATCAGTCGAGGAGTGACGCGAGGAGGTGCGTCAGCCTGTGTTTAGCGCCGCCGACTCGCCCCGCCCTTGATCGACGTCAAATCGGCTTCAGGAAATCGCCGAGGATCGCGTTGAAGCGGGCCGGCTGATCCGCCATGACGACATGGCCGCTGGGGCCGACGGGCACCAGCCGGACGCCACGCTTGGCGGCATAGGCGGCACGGAAGGTACGGCCGATGTCGCTCGCCTGCGCCGCATCGCTGCCGACGGCATAGACGACCTCCATGGGCGGGGCGAGCCGCGCCAGTTGCGGCCCCAGATCGACATTGGCCAGATCGCGCAGCGCATTGGCGATCACGTCCGGATCGCTGCCGCGCGCGCCCGGCATCTCCGCCAGCATCTGCGCCAGATAGGCACGGCCTGCCTTGGTACCCGTGAAATATTGGCCAAGCTGATCGGCGAGGAACCCCATGCCCTGCGCCGTGCCGCCAACCATCGCCGCTCCTTCGGGCAACATGTCGACCACCATCAGCCGCCCCGCCAGCCCCTTGAGGCCCAGCATCATCGCCAGCGTGCCGCCCATGCTGTGACCGACAATGGCGGGCCGTTCCAGCCCGGCCGCCGCGATATAGCGGGCGATCTCATCCGCCACCGGCTGGACCAGCGGCCCGCTGGCATTGGCCTCCGCCGGCAACCCCGCAAAGCCCCTTATGTGCACCAGATGCCAGCGATAGCCCGAAAGCGCGCCGACCACCCCGTTCCACAGTCCCGGCCCGCTCGCCAGGCCCGCGATCAGGACGACGTCCCGCCCCGCCCCGCGCGTCGTGACGGCGATCCGGCGGGAGGCGAAGGGCGCCGCCCAGGCCCCTGGCGCCAGCGCGCCGCCCGCCAGCAGCAGCGCCGCGCCCTGCAACATGGTCCGTCTGTTCATTACTGCACGCATGCCCACCTTCTTGCAGGCCGCCGCCTGAACCTCAACTGAGTTAAGGCGCGCTTTGTTCAGCCTCCTTACATCGCGTTTGTGGAATCGTTCGTCGCATGATTCTTGTCAGCCGCCGCGCGTGCGAACCCTAATGAAACAGGAGAGTGCGGGGATTTTGATGACCAATTTCAAGCGAGGGCGCAAAGGGCGTCCAAATGGCGGCAATGGCGGCTCCGTCCGGCTTGTCCTGTTGATGGCGGCGCTGTCGGCCTGCGTCAGCGCGCCGCAGCAGCCTTATGCGGCTGTCGGGCAAAAGCCCCAGCCCACCACGGCGACCTTCCCGATCAAGCCGGTCGCCAATCCGCCCAAATCCTTTGACAGCTTGAATGTCGACCAGCGGGAAACGCCGCCGCCTGCCCTGGTCAGCGTCGTCCGCAATCTCGGCCAGAGCTTCAACGGCAAGGTCGGCATCGCGGTGCGCCGCGTCGGCAGCGACTGGACCGTCGCCTGGAACGGCAATCTGCTCTTCCCGCAGCAGAGCGTGTCGAAGCTGTGGGTGTCGATGACCTTCCTCGACGCGGTGGACCGCGGCAAGATCCGCCTCAGCGACAGCACCACCATCACGAAGAAGGACCTGACCCTCTTCCACCAGCCAACCGCGGCGCTGGTCGGCAATGCGGGCTGGACCACCACCTATTCCGACCTCATGCGCCGCGCCATGACGCAGAGCGACAATACCGCCAACGACACGCTGCTGCGCGCCGTCGGCGGGCCGGACGCGGTGCGCAGCTATCTCGCCCGCCGCTATATCAAGGATATCCGCTTCGGCCCCGGTGAGCGGCTGCTGCAATCCACCACCGCCGGCCTGGAATGGCGGCAGGATTATTCCATCGGCCGCAATTTCTACGCCGCCCGGGCCAAGCTGCCCATGTCGGCGCGGCAGAAGGCGCTGGACAATTATCTCGCCAGCCCGCCTGATGGCGCGGCGCCCTCCTCCATCGTGCACGCCCTGGCAAAGCTGAAGCAGAACGACATGCTGTCCCCGGCATCGTCGCAACTGCTGCTCTCGATCATGAGCGAGGCGAAGACCGGGCCGCAACGCATCAAGGGCGGCGTGCCGGCCGGCTGGCACTATCTGCACAAGACCGGCACGGGGCAGGAACTGGGCGCGCGCTCGACCGGCTTCAATGACATCGGCATCATGACCGCGCCCGACGGCACCTGCTATGCGGTCGCGGTGATGATCGGCAGCACCACCGAACCGATCCCGGTACGCTGGCAATTAATGCAGGCCGTCGCGAAGGCGGTCGTGGCGAACCACGAGGCGCGGTAGCCCGGAAACGCAACCTGCTCCTGCGCAGGCAGGAGCAGGTTGTTCATGAGGTCAGGCGTCAATCCAGATTCGGCCGCAGCCAGCGCTCCGCCGTTTCCAGATCCACGCCGCGCCGCTGGGCATAATCCTCCAGCTGGTCCCGCCCGACCCGCGCCACGCCGAAATATTCGGCCTGCGGATGCCCGAAATAGAAGCCGCTGACCGCCGCCGTCGGCAACATCGCGAAGCTCTCCGTCAGCGAAATCCCGGTCGCATGATGCGCGTCCAGCATGTCGAACAGCAGCGGCTTCAGGCTATGCTCCGGGCAGGCCGGATAGCCCGGCGCCGGTCGGATGCCGCGATAATGCTCCTTGATGAGCGCTTCGTTGGTCAGCTGCTCGCCCTCGGCATAGCCCCAGAGCGCGGTGCGCACATAATGGTGCAGCCGCTCCGCAAAGGCCTCCGCCAGACGATCCGCCAGCGCCTTGAGCAATATGTCCGAATAATCGTCGATGGCGTTCTTGAACCGCGCCAGATGCGGCTCGATGCCGTGGATCGACACGGCGAAACCGCCCATCCAGTCACCGTCATGGCTGATGAAGTCAGCCAGGCACATATTGGCGCGGCCTTCCCGCTTGGCAATCTGCTGGCGCAGCATCGGTAGGGTCACATGCTTTTCATCCTCGACATGGACAATGATGTCATCGCCCTCGCGACGGCAGGGCCATAACCCCGCGACGCCCCGCGCGGTCAGCCATTTTTCGTCGATGATGCGGTCCAGCATCGCCTGCGCGTCCTTGAACAGGCTGGTCGCGCTTTCGCCGACGACCTCATCCTCCAGGATCGCCGGATAATTGCCCGCCAGTTCCCAGGCGCGGAAGAAGGGCGTCCAGTCGATATAGTTGCGCAGGTCCTTCAGGTCCCAGTCCGGGAAGCGATGGACGCCGGGCAGGCGCGGCTTGCCGGGCTTCAGGCTCTCGTCGATCTCGAAGCCGTTGGCGCGGGCATCCTCGATGCTGACCAGCGCGCTCTGCCCCTTGTTGGCGCGGGCGACGCGGACATGCTCATAATCATCCTTGGTCTTCTGGACGAAGTCGTTCTTCTGCGTCTCCGACACCAGCGCCGTCGCCACGCCGACCGCCCGGCTGGCGTCCAGCACATGCACCACCGGCCCCTCAAAGGCCGGATCGATGCGCAGCGCGGTATGCACCTTCGACGTGGTCGCGCCGCCGATCAGCAGCGGCATCGTCATCTGCGCGCGCTGCATCTCCGCCGCCACCGTCACCATCTCGTCCAGCGAAGGGGTGATGAGGCCCGAAAGTCCGATCATGTCGGCATCATGATCGTTGGCCGCCTTGATGATGTCCTGCCAGGGCACCATCACGCCCATGTCGACCACCTCGAATCCGTTGCACTGGAGCACGACGCCGACGATGTTCTTGCCGATATCATGGACGTCGCCCTTGACCGTCGCCATGATGATCTTGCCCTTGCCCTTGGCGCCGGGTTCCTTCGCCGCCTCGATGAAGGGCAACAGGTGCGCCACCGCCTTCTTCATGACGCGGGCGGACTTCACCACCTGCGGCAGGAACATCTTGCCCGCGCCGAACAGGTCGCCCACGACATTCATGCCGTCCATCAACGGGCCTTCGATGACCTGAATGGGCTTTTCGGCGGCGAGGCGGGCTTCCTCCGTATCCTCGACCACATACATGTCGATGCCCTTGACCAGCGCATGCTCCAGCCGCTTGGCGACCGGCCAGCCGCGCCATTCCTGCGCGGCCTTTTCGGACGCCGCATCCTTGCCCTTGAAGCTCTCGGCCAAGGCGACGAGGCGATCGCCCGCCTCCGGATCGCTGTTCAGCAGCACATCCTCGCACGCCTTGCGCAGCGCCGGGTCGATGGCGTCATAGACGTCCAACTGCCCCGCATTGACGATCGCCATGTCGAGGCCAGCCGGAATGGCGTGATAGAGGAAGACCGAGTGCATCGCCCGCCGCACCGGCTCATTGCCGCGGAAGGAGAAGGAGAAGTTCGACAACCCGCCCGAAATATGGACATGCGGGCAGCGCTTCTTGATCTCCCGGCACGCCTCGATAAAATCGACGCCGTAATTATTATGTTCCTCGATCCCCGTCGCCACCGCGAAGATATTGGGATCGAAGATGATGTCCTCCGGCGGGAAGCCGATGGTCATCAGCAGCTTGTAGGCGCGCTCGCAAATCTCGACCTTGCGGGCCTGCGTGTCGGCCTGCCCCGTCTCGTCGAAGGCCATGACGACCACCGCCGCGCCATAGGCCATGCACAGCCGCGCATGATGCAGGAAGGCCTCCTCGCCCTCCTTCATGCTGATCGAGTTCACGACCGGCTTGCCCGAAACGCATTTCAGGCCCGCCTCGATCACCTCCCATTTGGAGCTGTCGATCATCACCGGCACGCGGCTGATGTCCGGCTCCGACGTCATGAGCTTGAGGAAGGTCGTCATCGCCTCCACGGCGTCGAGCAGGCCCTCGTCCATGTTGACGTCGACGATCTGCGCGCCGTTCTCCACCTGCTCGCGGGCGATGTCGATGGCTGCGGCATAGTCGCCCGCCATGATCAGCTTCTTGAACTTGGCGGAGCCCGTGACGTTGGTGCGCTCACCGATATTGACGAAAGTGGCGGTCGATTGCTGGGTCATTTTTACATTCGTTACCCCGGCAAAGGCTGGGGTCTCCCAATCTAGAGCGCGCCCCAAGAGGCACGAGATCCCAGCATTGACCTTCGGTCGCCCTTCGGGTCGCTGGGATGACGGTTATATCTTACGCCGCGATATGCATGGGCTCCAGCCCGGCCAAGCGCGTCACCACCGGCAGTTCCGGCACTTGCCGAGGCTTGTGCCCCACCAGCGCCTTCGCCACCGCGCCGATATGCGCGGGCGTGGTGCCGCAGCAGCCGCCGACCATATTGACCAGCCCCTCATCCACCCACTGGCGGATCAGGCTCGCGGTGGTTTCCGGCAACTCATCATATTGCCCCAGCTCATTGGGCAACCCGGCATTGGGATAGGCCAGGATCAGCGTATCCGCATTCTTCGCCAGTTCGGAAAGATAGGGCCGCAGCAAGTCCGCCCCAAAGGCGCAGTTCACCCCGATGGTCAGCGGCTTCAGATGCCGCAGCGAATACCAGAAGGCATTGATCGTATGCCCCGACAGGTTGCGCCCGGACATGTCGGTGATGGTGAAGCTCAGCATCAGCGGCACGGGCCGCCCCACCGCCGCCTCGGCCTCCCGCGCCGCCATGCCCGCCGCCTTGGCGTTCAGCGTGTCGAAACAGGTCTCGACCAGCAGGAAGTCCACCCCGCCCTCGATCAGCGCGTCGCACTGCTCGCGATAATCCGCCTTCAGCGTGTCATAATCGACCTCGCGATAGGCCGGATCATTGACGTCCGGCGATATCGACAGCGTCTTGTTCGTCGGCCCGATCGACCCCGCGACAAAGCGCGGCCGCCCATCCTTCGCCGTCGCCGCCTCGCACGCCTTGCGGGCAATCCGGGCGGCGGCGATGTTGATCTCCCGCACCAGATGCTCGCATCCATAGTCGGCCATGGCGATCTTGGTGGAACTGAACGTGTTCGTCTCGATCATGTCCGCCCCGGCATCAAGATAGGCGGTGTGAATGCCCTCCACGATGTCCGGCCGCGTCAGGCACAGAAGGTCGTTATTGCCCTTCTGGTCCTTCGCGAGGTCCAGCGACCCGCGATAATCCGCCTCGGTCAGCCCATGCTTCTGGATCGACGTGCCATAGCCGCCGTCGAAAATCATGATCTTTTCCGCCGCAACGGCGCGGAAGCGTTCCTCGGCGGTCATGCCGTCTTCTCCAATGCAGCCGGCCGAAGCCCGAGCAGATGACAGATCGCATAGCTCAGTTCCGCCCGGTTGAGCGTATAGAAATGAAAGTCGCGCACCCCGCCAGCATAGAGCTTGCGGCACAATTCCGCCGCCAGCGTCGCGGAAACCAGTTGGCGCGCGGCGGGCAGGTCGTCCAGCCCCTCGAACAGCTTGCCCATCCAGCCCGGCACATCGGTGTTGCACATGGCGGACATGCGCTGGACCGCCGCAAAATTGCTGACCGGCATGATGCCGGGGATGATCTCCGCATCGATCCCCGCCGCCGCCACCGTGTCGCGGAAGCGGAAGAAGGTGTCGGGCTCGAAGAAGAATTGCGTGATCGCCCGCGTCGCGCCGGCGTCCAGCTTGCGCTTGAGGTTGTCGATGTCGCCCTGCGCCGACAGCGCGTCGGGATGGGTTTCGGGATAGGCCGCCACCGAAATCTCGAACGGGTGGCGCTTCACCAGACCCTCGACCAGTTCGGCCGCGCCGCTATAACCCTCGGCATGGGGCTGAAACTTCGCTCCTGCTTCGGGCGGATCGCCGCGCAGCGCGACGATATGCCGCACGCCCGCCTCCCAATAGGCGTCCGCCACCTCATCGATCTCGGCCCGGCTCGCCGCCACGCAGGTCAGGTGCGCCGCCGCCGACAAGGGCGTCTCCTTCGCGATCCGCGCCACCGTGCTGTGCGTGCGTTCCCGCGTCGATCCGCCCGCGCCATAGGTCACCGACACGAATTTGGGCGCCAGCGGCGTCAGCGTCTGGATCGCGGACCATAGCTGCTCCTCCATCTTCTCGGTCTTGGGCGGGAAGAATTCGAAGCTCACATTGATGTCGCCCGCCAGATCGGCATAAAGCGGCGCCTGCCAGGATTGCCGGGCCTCATCGACGGAAGATAAGCTCAAGGTCATGCGGAAAATCGTCCTTCGATAGGCAGGATGCGCGCGCCACGGCGGCGGCCCAGCCATAATTGCACCGTCAACTCCTGGCCGGGCAGCACCTCCGCCCGCTCCAGATCCAGTCCCGCTTGCCCGAACCAGCTTTCGATCTGCTCGTCGGAAAAGCCCAGCCGCGCATGCTGGTCGCGCAGCCTGAGTTCTTCCCGTTCATGCGCCGCGAAGTCGGCTATCAGGACACGGCCACCTGCCGCCGTCACCCGCGCCGCCTCCTCGATCACCGCCTCGGGCGCCTGCGCATAGTGCAGCACCTGGTGCAGGACCACCGTATCGGCGCTGCCCGGTTCCAGCGGCAGGGCGCCGAAATCGCCCAGCACCAGCGCATATTTGTCGCCCGCATCCTCGGGCAGCTTGGCCCGCGCCAGCCGCAGCATGTCCGGACTGCGGTCCAGCGCCGTGACCTGCTCGGCCAAGGGACCGAATAATTCGATCATCCGCCCCGTCCCCGTGCCGATGTCGAGCAGATGACCGATCGGTTCCGCCCCCAGCAGCGCGGTCATCGCCGCCTCCACGTCGCCCTCCGGCACATGCAGGGAACGGATCGCATCCCATTCCTCGGCATGTTCGGCAAAATAGCTTTCCGCCGCGCGGGCGCGATCCGCCCGCACCGCCGCCAGCCGGGCCAAGTCGGCCTTCTGCCACAAATCCTCGCGCTCGGAAGGGGCAAGCTGATCGAAAAGCGTCAGGAACGGCCCGATCTCGTCGCCCTTGCCCAGACGCAGAAAAACCCAGTTGCCTTCCTTGCGCCGCTCCACCAGACCGGCTTCGGCCAATATGCGGACATGGCGGGACACGCGGGGCTGGCTTTGCCCCACGACCTGCGCAATTTCGCCCACCGCCAGTTCCATGGCGCGCAACAGATAGATGATGCGCAGCCGCGTCGGGTCGCCCAAGGCCCGGAAAATGTCGAGTGCTGCGCTCATGAACGGATCATATAAAGAAATCTTTATATGCGTCAATGGCCGTTCGAAACTGCGCCATTCATCGCCCCACGCCCCCAAATCACGGGCTTAACGCACGATTGGGATTGCCATGAGTCACGGGATTCATTACGAATCGCGGCGCAGACGCAATGGGGGGTGAACTTTTCTCCGAGAGTGGTCTGCACCGTTTTTATTCTCAGAGAGGGGTTAACCCATGACCAAGTCGATTGCTCTTTCGCTCGTTCTCGCCGCGTCGCTCGGCCTGGCTGCCTGCTCGGGCGGTGCGGAAAATGCCGCCAACGCCTCGGCCAATGCCGCGGAGAACGCTTCGAACGCTGCCGACAACGCCATGAATGCCGCGATGAACGCTGCCGACAACGCTTCGAACGCCGCTTCGAACGCTGCCAACACGGCCAGCAACGCCGCCGGCAACGCGATGTAATTCCCGTCAGGGAATCGTCTGGAATGGGCCGCGCCGGCAACGGTGCGGCCTTTTTCTTTGCCGGAACGGATGGCCGCCAAGAAAAAGGGCCGCTCCAATGGAGCAGCCCTCGTCCTTTTCCATCTATCGGCGGATCAGCAATCCCGGTCGATCGCCCGACCGGCCAGCGCACCTACACCCGCGCCGATGATGGCGCCCGTGGTGCCGTCGCCGCGACGGCCATAGCGGCCGCTGCCCTTGCCGACTTCATTGCCCAGCAGGCCACCGGCGATCGCGCCGATGATGGTGCCGCCCGTGCCATTGTCCCTGCAGCGATAACCGCCGCGATAGCCCCGATAGCCGCGATAATAGCCATCGCGATAATATCCGCCGCCACGATAATAGCCGTCGCGATAGCCCCGATAACCCCGGTCGCCGCGATAATAGTCGCCGCGCTCATAATGACGCCCCCAACCGTCGCGGGCCATGGCCGGCGTCGCGGTGGCGGCGAGCGAGGCAACGCCCATCGCCAGCGCCGCCCCCATGTTGATCAGAAACTTCGTCTTCATGGCGTTGCTCCTCATTAGCCATAAATCCCGGCAGGCCCTTCCCACGGAGGACTCGCCAATGATTGCAGCCCTTTTGCCCGATTCGCATTGAGCCAAGCCTGAATGGCGATGTCAGCCACCGTTCAGTATTGGAGCGACCGCAACAGGCCTTATCGCGCTTTTCAGGGGCCGACGCCAGCGCCGCGAAAAACCCTGCACGGCTGCCGATTATCCCCTATGGCAGGGGGCGATGCGCCGAATCCTGATCGTCCTGCTGCTCGCGATCCTGCTGCTGCCCGCGCCGCACAAGAACAAGCCTGAACCTTTCGGCCCCGGCCCGCTGCTGGTAAGCGCCCGCGCCCTGCCCCTGAATGCGGCCGATCCTGCCCAGCGCACCCTGGGACCGCTGCACTATCTGGAAGGATGGCAACTCAGCAGCGCCCATCACGGCTTTGGGGGCATCTCCTCCCTGCTGGCCGAACCCGATGGCCAGATCCTGGCGCTCAGCGATTCCGGCACGCTGATGGGCTTTCATGTCGGCCCCGGCAAGGCGCAACGGCATCCCTTCATCGCCCCTCTTCCCATCCGGCCGCAGGACCGGGATCGCCCCTGGTGGGCATGGGATTCGGAGGCGATGGCCCTCGACCCGGCGACCCAGCGCTACTGGGTGGGTTTCGAGCTGCAACAGATGATCTGCCGCTACTCCCCCGGCTTTGCCCGTGTGGAGGCGTGCCGCACCTGGCCGGACATAGAGGCCTGGCCGGAAACGGGGTCGATCGAATCGCTGGCGCGCCTGCCCGACGGGCGCTTCCTCGTCCTCGCGGAAATGGGGATGACCCCCGATGGCAACCATGACACGCTGCTCTTCGCGGGCGACCCCGCCGAAACCTCGACGGCCGCCCCCATGCACCTGCGCTATGTGCCGCCGCGCGGTTATCGCCCGACAGATGCCGTCGCGCTGGACGACCGACATGTGCTGGTCCTCAACCGGCGACTGACCCTGCAGGAATTGTTCACGGCAACCCTGGCCGTCATCGAACTGCCGGCAAAGCCGCGTCCCGGCGACCGCCTGAAGGCGCGCGAACTCGCCCGGCTCGCGCCGCCCCTGCTGGCCGACAATTTCGAGGGACTGGCGATAACGCGGCAGGATGGCCGCAGGGTCGTCTGGATCGCATCCGACGACAATCACGAATTCTTCCAGCGCACCCTGCTGCTGAAATTCGCGCTGGACTGGCCGGAATAGGGCAGACCGGCGGCCCTTGAGAAACCCGGCCCCACCCAACGCAAAAAAGCGGCCCGTCGCCGGGCCGCTCTTTCAAGCGAACGAATCGAACCGAATCAGGCGGCGACCGCAGCCTTCTTCTTCACGATGTCGCGCTTCAGGCGGCGCGCCTTCAGCGACAGCTTGTCGTCGCTGGTCTTCAGCAGCCAGTTGTCCAGGCCGCCATTATGCTCGACCGAACGCAGGCCATGGGTCGACACGCGCAGCTTCACGGTCGTTTCCAGCGCTTCGGAGATCAGCGACACGTTCTGCAGGTTGGGCAGGAACACACGCTTGGTCTTGTTATTGGCGTGGGAAACATTGTGACCCACCTGGCGGCCCTTGCCGGTCAGCTCGCAAATGCGCGACATAGTCAATCAACCTTGTAATTCGGGTTCGTTCGGAAAGCGGCGCGGATAACGGGATTCCCGACGCTCGTCAACCCGCCCAGCGCCTTTCCGGGCCGCAACCCTTTCCGACTCATGAGCGTTGATGCGCCATAAGCCAAAGGAGGCGGAAATGCGATTCATTGGTGGCCTGTTGCTGATCGTGCTGCTGGTCCTGGCTGGCGGCATCGCCACCGGCTTCATCGACCTGCAGAAAACGCAGGAGGGGCGCCTGCCGGAAATCGCCGTAAAGGGCGGCTCCCTCCCCAAATATGAGGCCAGCGTGGCCAAGGTGGAGGTCGGCAAGCGCAAGGAGACGGTCGAATTGCCGACCGTGGACGTGCAGAAGCCCTGAGAGCCGTCAGGAAACGGGCGGAAGCGCGCATCTCGGCAGCCGCACGGACCCTCTCCCCCAAAGGCCCTTCATCCTGTAAGGGCGAAGCCCATGTCTTCGCCCTTTCCCCTGCCTGATCCGATGCGGCGCGCTCTCGACCTCGCCCATGCCGCGGCCGAAGCGGGCGAAGTGCCCATCGGCGCGGTCGTCACCCTCGACGGCCGCATCATTGCCGAGGGGGAAAATCGCAACCGGCGCGACAATGATCCCACCGCCCATGCCGAAATGGTGGCGATCCGCGCGGCGGCGGCCCATCTGGGCGATTTCCGCCTTACCGGCTGCGACCTCTGGGTGACGCTGGAACCCTGTCCGATGTGCGCCGGTGCGATATCCCACGCCCGCATCGCCCGCCTCTATTATGCCGTGGCGGACCCGAAGGGCGGCGCGATCGAACAGGGGCCGCGCCTCTTTGCCCAGCCGCAATGCCTCCACCGGCCGGAAGTCTATGGCGACCTTGCCACGGCAGAGGCATCAACGCTGCTCAGGGATTTTTTTCTCGCCCGGCGCTGAATAATCGATGCGATAGAGCGTGTAGGGCAGCGTCATCCCCGTCTTCAACGGCACCGGCTTCAGCCAGCCCGGCACCTCGCCCCGCATCAGCCCCGCATAAAAGCCCTGTGGGCTGCGCGCCTGATAGATGGTGCCTTCGGGAAAGCCGGGGCAGACCAGCAGATAGGTGGCATGGTGCTTCGCCGCGATCGGCCGGAACGCGTCGGCGGGGCCGTCATAGGCATGATGCATGTCCAGGATCGTCGCGCCGTTGCGGTGATAGGGGCCCGCCACGGCGCTGTGGTGCGTGGCGACGATCAGGCGCGGCCCCAGGTCGACCATGGTGAAGATGGTGGCGGGCGGCAACTGGTCGAGCACCTGCAGCGCCGGCAGGGTGCGGCACCGGCCATTGGCCTTGTCGATGGCTTTGCGGCGCTGCTGGGCCATTGGCTTCTGCGGCTTGGGCTGTTCGCCCGTGGCCCTGACCCAAAGCTGGTTCATCTGCGGATAAAGCGGCGTCGCAAAGGCTGCCCCGGCCAGCACGGCCACCCCCAGCGCCGCCGCCAGACGCGCAGCGGGCCTTCCCGTCGCGATCAGGCAGAGCAGTCGATAGGCGGCCCAGGCGGCGGGGGGTATGGCCAGCAATTGCGCCGCCGGTCCGGCGCGAAGCTGCCAGAAGAGCAGCGCGGTGGAAAAGAGCATCATCAGCCCTACCGTCGCCCAGGCCCAGAGCCGGTCCGCGTCCCTGCGCGCATCCCACAATGCCCAGAACAGGCCGATCAGGCCAGCCGCCGGAATGGCCATCAACGGCACGACCAGACTGCGCGCCTGCACCGTGATCGGCTTGGCCTCGCGGATATTGGCCAGCCACAGCCTCTCCAGTTCAGGGGAGATCTGATAGGCGCCCGACAGGCATTGCGGCCAGTTGATCCAGGCGAAGGCCGCCACCGCCGCACCCACCAGCACACCCGCGCCCAGCCGCGCGGGCCAGCTTTTGAGCGGAAGCAGCGCCAGCAGCACCATCCCGGCCGACGCCATCGCGAAGATCGCCACCCAGATGGGCGAGATCGCGTCGCACACCATTTCCCGGTTGGCATAGCTCGCGAACAGCACGAACAGCACCGATGTCGCTCCGCCCAGGCTGATGGCATAGGGCAGCATCCGCCGCGCCGCGCCATCCTTGAATACCCAGCGCAGCGCGATCAGCGCGCCCCCTGCCGCCAGATAGACGATCATCTCCATGCCGATGGTGATGGAAAGCGCGCTGCTCACGCCCGCGACGATGCCGCCGCGCAGCCAGTTGCGGTCGACGACGCCCGCCAGCATCAGCACGGTGAACGCCAGTTGCCAGCCATGATGGTCGATCCGCATCGGCAGGAACATGCTGATGCCCATCTGCGCGGCGAAGGGCGCCAGCGCCGCCAGGAACCAGCTGTTCCCACCCGCCAGCCGCCGCGCGATGAAGCCAAGGCCCAGCATCAGGGGCAGGAGCGGCAGCATCGGCGCGATGCCGCAGGCCAGCCGGTCGGCCAGCCCCTGGTCCAGGAAGGCGCGGAAGAACAGCATCAGCCCCGCAAGCGGCAGGTCCACCAGCCGCGACCAGTGGATGTTGAACCCGGCGGGCGGATCGAGCCGATATTGCCGCAGGTCGTACCACGCCTGCCCGGCCAGCCAGTCCTTCACCTGCAGATAGCGGATATTGTCGTCCGTATCGCTGAGCGTCAGCCAGTGGATCTGCGGCCAGCGGGTGGCGATCATATAGGCCATGGCGCCGATCCACAGCAGCACGGTCAGCCATTTCCAGTTGCGTTCCGCATAGTCGGAAAATTTCGCCGCGAGGGAGGCGACATGAGCGCGCAGGACAGGCCAGCTTTGCAGTTTCATGGTGGCTCGCTTAGAGGGATTGCGAGCCAGATGGAACATCTGGCGGCTCGGAAATCCCGGAAAACAAAGATGCTAATGGCTTTCAGGTTCAATCCGAACCGGAAAGCCATTAGAGGCTTCGCATCAAAGCGCAACGGGGCACATGAAAATCCTCCCAATCTTCACTCCGCAAAAGCAGGCCTTGTTCTGGCAGGTGGTCCGTTACGGCATAACCGGCCTGTTCGTCACCGCCTGCCAGGCCGCGATCTACTGGACCCTGGCCGCGCCCGTCGGCCTGCATCCCCAGATCGCGAACGGCGTCGGCTATATGGCGGCGGTGGCGATCGGCTATGTCACGCACAGCAGCTTCACCTTTCGCGGCCATGGCAACCGCGACAACCAGGCAGCCCGCGGCATCCGCTTCTTCGCGGTCTCGCTGGTCAGCTACGCCCTCAACGCATTGTGGGTATGGGCCTGCGTCACCCATATGCACTGGCCGGAATGGTCACCCATCCCGGCCATGCTGTTCGTCACCCCTGCCGTGATGTTCGGATTGAACAGGCAGTGGGTGTTTCGTTAGATCAGCTTGAAGCGCCACCAGGAGCGCGTCACTTTATTGGGCGATGTCGTCGAACAGATCCCGCCAATCAGGGTTGGTCGCCTCGATCAAATGCAACTTCCAGTCGCGCTTCCATTTCTTCATGCGAAGCTCGCAAAGGCGAGCCTCCTGAAGATTGTCATGCGCTTCGTACCAGACAAGGAAACGGCAGCGATGCCCGGCGCTGAACTCGCTGCCAAAGCCGTTCCGATGTTGCCATGCGCGTCTCACGAGATCGCTGGTGACGCCCAGATAAAGCGTAGCATTACGGCCACTTGCCATGATGTAGACGTAACCGGGCTTGCCCATGCCCAACACCGTAACGTGTTCCTGCGAAGGCAGGAACCCAGTCCCGCCCTCACCTCATCATCACAATGTCTGAACTGGGCTCCTGCCTTCGCAGGAGCACGTTTGCATCCTGATCGCGAGCGTTTCGATCAATGCACGAACCGCGCCACCACGTCGCGATAGGACCGGCTGACCTTCACCTGAGCGCCTGATTCCAGCACCAGGAAGCATTCGCCGTTGGTATGTGGCTTCACCTGGCGGACCTGGCTCAGATTGACGATGGTCGAGCGATGCACGCGCTGGAAATTGCGCGGGTCGAGCCGCTTTTCCAGATCCTTCATCGTCTCGCGCAGGATCAGCGAATTGTCGGCGGTATAGATGCACATATAGTCGCCCGCCGCGTCGATCCGCTCGATGGAATCGACATCCACGCGGAAAATCTGCCCGCGATCCTTGATGTTGATCAGCTTCTCGAAGCGATTGGCGGCCGGCGCATCGCCATCGCCGGAAAAATCGTTCATCGCCTCCGGCGCGACCTCGGCCAGCACTTCGCGCAGCTTTTCCACTTCCTGCACCTGGCGCTTTTCCGAAAGCCGCTGCCGCACCCGATCGAGCGCATCGGCCAGCCGTCCTTCCTCGACCGGCTTCATCAGATAGTCGACCGCCTGCGCCTCAAAGGCGCGGATAGCGTGGTCGCTATAGGCGGTGCAGAAGATGAAAAGCGGCGGCTCCACCTCCATCAGCCCCTGCACGACGGAAAATCCGTCGAAACCGGGCATCTGGATATCGAGGAACACAAGGTCGGGTTTATGCGTCTTTATGGCGCGGATCGCTTCCCGGCCGTTGGAACAGGTTTCTACGATTTCGACATCCTCATGCGCTTCCAGACGCAGCTTGAGGCCTTGTATAGCCAGGCTTTCGTCGTCGACGAGGATTGTTCTGATGGTCATGCGGCCACTCTCGATGGTTCATCCAGGTTAAGCGGCATTTCGATCAGGACCGAAAAGCCGCCAGGCGTGGAACGCGTTTCGAAGCTCTGTCGTTCCCCGAAAGCCTGAATCAGCCTGTCGCGGATGTTCGCCAGTCCGACGCCCGTTCCTTCGCTGACCGGATTGTTCGGGCGGGTGAACCCCTCATTCAATCCCGGACCCGTATCGGATACGATGATCCGGACGTTTTCACCGGCAGGCTGCGCCGTGACGGAAATCTCAGCCCCTTCTTCCTTGGGCGTCACGGCATATTTGATGGCATTTTCGACCAGCGGCTGGAGCAGGAGCGAGGGCAGGCGCGACTGCGCCACCGCCGGATCGATGTTGAACACCGGCCGCAATCGGTCCTCGAACCGCATCTTCTCGATCTCCAGGTACAGCTTCAGCGTCTCGATCTCCTGCTCGATCGTCACCTGCGCGGTCGGCTCGTTGATCAGAGTATAGCGCAAAAAGGAGGACAGGCGCGACAGCATGGCATTGGCCCGGTCGGTCTGCTTCAGCAGCACCAGCGTCGAGATGCTGTTGAGCGTATTGAACAGGAAATGCGGATTGAGCTGATAGCGCAGCATGGCGAGCTGCGCGCTCGACGCCTGATTCTCCAGGCGCAGCAACTGGTCCGCCTGCTCCTCCACCGTCAGGTAGAAGTTGATCGCATAATACAGTGCCGACCACGCCCCCAGCAATGTCATGCTGAGGTAGAAGGCGCCCAGGAACAATTGCAGCCCCGCCGTATCGCTGCCCCGGTTCTGGGTGGAGAACACCCAGGCGTCGATGAACGCGACCAGCCCCGCCGCGACCACCACCGTGACGATCGAAGCGCCCCAGGTGACGATCGGCCGTTGCCGCTGGAGAAAGCGGAATACCACCGCGATCAGCAGCGTCACCGAATAGCCCGACACGGTCGAGATCATCACCGGGATCAGGCTGGAGAGCGGCTGCCCATTGGCGATGGTGGAGGAACCGCGCAGCAGGAAGGCGCCCGCCCATCCCACGGACTGGAGGTTCCAGAAGGCGCGGTTCTTGTCCGCGAAGAAGGGCTGGGGCTGGAAACGATGCACGGACATTATCGCCAGCCTAAAGCATCAGGGGCCATCAGAACAACCGGCATGCTGAAGGGATTTCGCGCGAATCGCGCGCGAAAGCGGCAGCGATCAAGCCGCCGCCGTTTCCTGGACCATGTCCCGCACCAACGGCTTCACCTCGTCCGGGTTCAGCCATATCAGGTCCGCCAGTTCCAGCGCCCGGCCGTCATGCGCCTGGATGGCGATGCGCCGGATCGGCTGCCCGTCGCGACGGTCGGCCAGCACCTGGCAGGAGGACGGCGCACAGCCCCATCTCTCGCCCCATTGACGCAGCGCCACCATGACAGGCGCCAGTTCCTCGCCCTTTTCGGTCAGGCGATATTCCACCTTGCGCCGGTCGCACTGCATGGGCTGGCGCACCAATATGCCGTTTTCCACCAGCCGCGTGAGCCGATTCGCCAGGATGTTGCGAGCGATGCCGAGGGTCGACTGAAACTCCTCGAAATGCCGGATTCCCGACAGAGCACCCCGCAAGATGAGGAACGACCAGCGTTCTCCCATCGCCTCCAACGCGCTGGGCAGCGCGCATTGCTCCAGATCCTGCGCAAGATTATGTGTCATCGTCTTCATTTGATAGCTCAAAGCCACCCGCGTTGCAAAAGCGCATCGCTATTCGACCAAAATGGGATTTTTTTGTTGCACAGCAAGGGGCATCGCGGACAATCGCAACAGGATGCTACGCCAGTACGAACTTGTTGAACGGGTAAAACGCTACGATCCGGATGCGGACGAAGCGATGATCAACCGCGCCTATGTGTTTTCGGTCCAGAAACATGGCAGCCAGAAGCGCGCCAGCGGCGACCCCTATTTCAGCCATCCCATTGAGGTCGCGGGCATTTTGACCGACTTCAACCTGGACGACCAGACCATCGTGACGGCGCTGCTGCACGATACGATAGAGGATACGCTCGTCACCTATGAGGAGATAGAGCAGGCCTTCGGCAAGGACGTCGCCAAAATGGTCGACGGCGTCACCAAGCTCAGCAAGATCGAGGCCATGTCCGAAAATGAACGGGCGGCGGAGAATCTGCGCAAATTCCTGCTGGCCATGTCGGACGACATCCGCGTCCTGCTGGTGAAGCTGGCCGACCGGCTGCACAACATGCGCACGCTGCACTTCATCAAGAACGAGCAGAAGCGCCGCCGCATCGCGCGCGAGACGATGGATATCTACGCCCCGCTCGCGGAGCGGATCGGCATGTACGACTTCATGCGGGAAATGCAGCTCCTTGCGTTCCGGGAACTGGAACCGGAAGCCTATGACAGCATCACCAAGCGGCTGGAGCAGCTCAAGGAAGGCGGCCATGACAAGGTCGACCGGATCGGCGCGGAGCTGCAACTGCTGCTGGGCGGCAAGGGGCTGCCGGTCACTGTCTCGGGCCGCGAAAAGCACCCCTATTCCATCTGGAAGAAGATGCAGGAACGCCACATCAGCTTTGAACAGCTGACCGACGTCATGGCCTTCCGCGTCATCACGGAAACGACGGAGGATTGCTACCGCGCGCTCGGCGTCATCCACCAGACCTACAAGATGGTGCCGGGCCGCTTCAAGGATTACATCTCCACGCCCAAGCGCAACGGCTACCGTTCGCTGCACACCACCGTCATCCATCAGGAAAATGCCCGGATCGAGGTGCAGATCCGCAGCCGCGACATGCACAATGACGCCGAACTCGGCCTCGCCGCGCACTGGGCCTACAAGCAGAAGGGCGACGCGACCGACCATCATGCCGCCTGGCTGCGCGACCTGGTCGAAATCCTGGAACAGAGCCAGGATGCGGACGAGCTGCTCGAACATACCCGCATGGCGATGTATCAGGACCGCATCTTCGCCTTCTCCCCCAAGGGCGAACTGCACCAGTTGCCCAAGGGGTCGACGCCGGTCGATTTCGCCTATGCGGTGCACACCTCGCTCGGCAACCAGACCGTCGGCGCGAAGGTCAACGGTCGGGTGGTGCCGCTGCGCACCACGCTGGAAAATGGCGATCAGGTCGAAATCCTGAAGTCCGAGGGGCAGGAGCCGCAGCCCGGCTGGCTGACCTTCGCCATCACCGGCAAGGCCCGCGCCGCCATCCGCCGCTATATCCGGCAGAAGCAGCGCGGCGAGGAAGTGGCGCTTGGCGAGAAGCTGTATGAGGAGATCATCGGCCGCTTCTCCCCCGAACTGGCGAGCGAACTGGGGGACAAGGCGCTGAAGGCCGCCTTGAAGCGCCTGAAGCTGGACGACCGCGCCTCGCTGATGGTCGCCATCGCCACCCACCGCCTGCTCGATTCGGAGGTGATGGAGGCGCTGATCCCCGGCTCCACCAGCGCCGAAGGCGTGGAGGAAGCCCATCCGCGCCAGCACGCCCCCGTCTCGATCCGCGGCCTGACGCCGGGCATCGCCTATAATCTGGGCGATTGCTGCCACCCCGTCCCCGGCGACCGCATCGTCGGCGTCCGCCGCACCGGCGAACCGATCGAGGTGCACACCATCGACTGCCGCTCGCTCGAAGCCGGACAGGATGACGACTGGGTGGACCTGAGCTGGGACAGCAAGTCCAAGGGCGGCACGGCCCGGCTCCAGGTGATCGTGAAGAACCAGCCGGGCGCGCTGGCCGCCGTCACCAACGTCTTCGGCGCGACCAAGGCGAACATCCTCAACCTGCAACTGGTGAACCGCGAAGGGCCCTTCCACACCGATATCATCGATCTGGAAGTGGCCGACGCCCAGCATCTGAACCGCATATTGTCGGCGCTTCGAGGGCTGGACACGGTGGTGCAGGCGGACCGGGTCTAACCTCTAAAAAACCCCGTGTTCCTGCGAAGGCAGGAACCCAGTCCCGCGCTCTGAACTCTTCGCAGGAGCACGAATGCGTGGCTGTGATGGGCGGTGAGCGGAAAGGCGGCTCTGGATCAAATTTGCCTGAAAGCAGAACCCTATCTTCAAAGAAAATTAGGCAGAATTGGCTAGGCGCTCCGTAAGGGAGACATGTATGCGTCGGATAGCAGTGCTGGGTATTGTGGGACTAATGGTTGCTAGCCCTTCGCAGGCAGAGGCAGCGGACACACCCGACCTTGCTACGCGGTTCTTCAACACCATTCCGGATGTTTGTTTTCAAACGGCACGGGGGAAACCGCCCACACGAGAGACGGCGGCGAGCCTTCTCCTCGAAATTGCGTCGGAAGTCCCTCCAACGGTGAAGGCCCATTTCAGTCGGGTTCCCTCATGGTTCCGATTGAAGGCGCAGCCAGCCGAAGTTTTTATCGGTGTCGGGGACAGTCCGGGAGCCTGTCATGTCGTTTTGGCTAATACAAAGCAGACGGTGGAAGTCCGCAACAAGGTTGCCGCCCTTTTGAAGGCTGGAGGTTTCCAAGTTGTCCATGAAAACACCATCCCCGGCTCCGACATTGACATGCTTTTTGTTTCAAAAGCGCCTGACGGCTACATGCTCATTTCGCTTCAAGCTCCCCGGAACGTGGTGCGGGATGGCACAGGGGATCAAGGGGCCGTTCACGTAAAACTCATGCCAGCGGCAATGTTTGAATCGATGATCCATAAGCGTCAATAGGTCCGATTTGAGGACATTCGCAGAAGTCGTGCAACATCCGAAACTGGTCGAAAACAGACCTCGCTCCGCCAACTGTAACCTCGATGCCACGGCTGGCGAAAAAGCGTCCTATTACCCGGCCGAGCACCGCTTTTATCCTGTCCTACTTCCCTCCGGCCTGCCTATTCCCGCCCGGTCTTTGAAATGTAGGAACCTTCTTTCCAGAACGCCTACGCGCGCCTGCGCATGCGCGCGCATATGGTGTGAACTTCGGGCCGGAAATGACGCTTTTCCGCCATCCGACACCTCAGGGCCGTCAAATATCGCGTGACAGGCGTCCTACAAATCTGTATGCGCCCGCCCCAGCAGACCTTTCGGGGTCTTCCGTCCGAGACAGTTGGTGAAGGGAATCTGCCCTTCTTAATTTCCAGCCTAGACGGGGAAAAGTTCTTTACCGGCCGGGCTTTGCCCTGTCCGGGTCTGCCTGTTTCCTTGAGGGATACGGGCCAGTCGATCTCTCCCCTTCGGACCAATGCCCCGCGATTCGTCGCGGGTTTTGCCGTTCATCGGGTCGTCCGATGGACATGAAGTGGAGTAATGGCATGGATCGTAATCAGAAAGCTGAGGTCGTTTCCGCGCTGAACGCACATCTGGCAGAGGTCGGCGTGGTCGTCGTGACCCGCAACCTCGGCATGACGGTCGCCCAGTCGACCCAATTGCGCCAGAAGATGCGCGAAGCCGGTGGCACCTACAAGGTTACGAAGAACCGCCTCGCCAAGATCGCCCTTGAAGGCACCGACTATACCGGCATCAGCGACCTGCTGACCGGCCCGGTCGGCCTCGCCTCCTCGGCCGATCCGGTCGCAGCCGCCAAGGTTGCGGTCGAATTCGCCAAGACCAACGACAAGCTTGAGATCGTTGGCGGCGCGATGGGCGATGTGATGCTGAACGCGGAGGGCGTCAAGGCGCTCGCCTCGATGCCGTCGCTGGATGAACTGCGTGCGAAGATCGTCGGGTTGCTCGTTGCACCCGCGACCAAGCTCGCAACCGTCACCCAGGCACCGGCAGCCCAGCTCGCACGGGTCTTCAACGCCTATGCGGAAAAGAACGCGGCCTAAGGGGCGCGCCTTTCCGAACGGAACGTTTTCAACTCAATTTAAGGGGCATATGCCCCGCCCAGAAGGGAATATAGTAACATGGCAGACATCAACGCACTGGTCGACCAGCTCTCGGCCCTGACCGTCCTCGAAGCCGCTGAACTCTCGAAGGCCCTGGAAGAAAAGTGGGGCGTTTCGGCCGCCGCTGCCGTCGCCGTCGCTG
>Ga0207678_10000065_pt1 | contig 83028 bp, 86 predicted proteins | sample KBSC63metaG_FD_184319 | JGI IMG/M metagenome (GOLD analysis project Ga0207678, IMG submission 184319) | Corn rhizosphere microbial communities from Kellogg Biological Station, Michigan, USA - KBS C6-3 metaG (SPAdes) (version 2) | ecosystem: Host-associated > Plants > Roots > Rhizosphere > Soil ... | reverse complement strand
ACCGTTCATTAAATCGCCGCCGCCGCTGCCGCGGGGTAACGAACCGGATCGTTCATTGCGCCTAACGCCACGGTTAACGAACCAGATCGTTCACAAGCACCCGCCAACGCGACACGGCGAGCGGCTCACCGCGTCCCCGCACCGACCGGTTACGCTCGGTGGCACCGTCGCAGGAAGGGAGTCCGGGTGAGTGAGTCGTCGGGGCCCGCGCACCGGCCGTCGGCCGTGGCCGGCCCGTGGTCGGTGCCCGTGCTGTTCCGGGAACGGCGGCCGCGCGTCGTCGTCAAGGCCGACCTGCTGCCCGCCGTCAGCGTGCTCGGCACCTTGACCCTGCTGAGCTTCCCGCTCGCCTTCGCGTGGTCCCGGCTCGCGCCGCCCGAGCGCGTCCGCATCGTCGCCGCCGACGGCACCCAGGGTGCCCTCGAACTGGAGAGCTGGCACCGCTTCGACGACCTCGCCGTCTTCGGGTTCCTCCTCCTCGGGCTGGGAATCGTCGTCGGCGTCGTCGTCTGGCTGCTGCGCGAACGCCGCGGCCCGGTGGTGTTCCTCGCCGCGGTGCTCGGCGTCGCGCTCGCCGGCGCGCTGGCCATGCTGCTCGGCGTCGGCTGGGCGAACAGCCACTACGCCATCGCCAGCCCGCCCGCGCTCGGGTCGGTGATCGAGCTGGCGCCGCGCCTCGAGTCGTGGTGGGTGCTGCTCACCGGCCCGCTCGGCGTGTCGATCGCCTACAGCCTGCTCGCCACCTGGAACGGCCGCGACGATCTGGGCCGCCGCCTCGGCTGACTGATTTGCCCTAGGCTGGTGACCTCGACTACAGGGGGGTCCCACCAGTGACCGAAGACATCGAGGTTTCGCGGCACAACGCCGTCCGTTTTCCCGGCATCAGCCCGCGTGCGTACGAGCACCCGGTCGACCGCGGCGCGCTCGCCACGCTGCGCGCGGTGCCGGGCTTCGCCCAGGTCGTCAAGGCCGTTTCGGGCTTCTACAACGAACGCGGCGAGCGGCTGATGGCGCTCGCGTCGTCGATCCGCGTCGGTCCCAAGCAGTACCCGGAGCTCGATCGGCTGCGCCACGAATGCGCCGAGACGCTGGACCTGCCCGCGGTGCCGAACCTGTTCGTCTTCCAGAACGCGCAGATCCAGGCGGAGACGGTCGGCATGGACGAGCCGTTCATCGCGATCAGCACCGGGCTTGTCGAGCTGATGAACGTCGACTCCCTGCGGTTCGTGATCGGGCACGAGATGGGGCACGTGCTGTCCGGGCACGCGGTCTACCGCACGATCATGGTGCGCCTGATCCGCCTGCAGCTGGCGATGTCGTGGACGCCGGTCAGCGCGCTCGGGATCCGGGCCATCATCGCGGCGCTGCGCGAGTGGTTCCGCAAGGCGGAGCTGTCGTGCGACCGGGCGGGCCTGCTGTGCAGCCAGGACCCGACGGCGGCACTGCGCGCCCAGATCCAGGTGGCGGGCGGCATCGACCCGGCCCGCATCGACGTCCCGTCGTTCCTGCAGCAGGCCGCCGAGTACGAGTCGGTCGAGGACATCCGCGACAGCTTCCTCAAGCTCAGGTTCGTCGAGACGGAGTCGCACCCGTTCGCGGTGGTCCGCGCGGCCCAGCTGCAGAAGTGGGCGGCATCCGAGGACTACCGCGCAATCCTGGCCGGCGACTACCCCCGCCGCGACGATGACTCGCCGACGTCGGACTGGAAGGACGACCTGAAGTCGGCGGCCAAGTCGTACAAGGACTCGTGGAACTCGTCGACGGACCCCCTGACCAAGGTGTTCAGCGACGTCGGTGAGGCGGTCTCCGGCGCGGCGGGCAAGGTGTGGAACAAGTTCGGCAACAACGGAAACGGCAACAGTTCGGACGCCGACGGCTGATCGTTCCGGCAATGGGGTCGCTCGCTTCGCCGCGCAAGCTGTCGCGCGGCGTTGGGCCCTTGGTGAACGCGACGCCCCGGAAGCCGGCCGAGCCGTCCCCAGAGGCCGCCGATCGACGGAATCACCCATGACCAGCACAAACGTCTTCGCCGGAGCCCCGCCAGGGACGAACGGGGCTCAATTCAGGTTGGCCGGCCGGCTCAGGTCGGTCAGCTCGCCCGGCGGCAGCGGCACCGCGCCCAGCGTGTTCAGGAAACCCGCTTCCCGCGTCAGCAGGCGGCAGGCGATGCGGAGCCGGCGCAGGGGGTGGCGCTCCTCCAGAAGCCGCTGGCGGTCCTCCAGTGGGAGGAGGCAGTCCGCGGCCAGGACGTAGGCCAGCTCGGCGATCGTCGTGTCCGGGTCCGGAGCGTGCCAGTCGTCGCTGCGCCAGGCCGTTTCGCAGTAGCGCTGGTGTGCCGCTCGGGCGACCGTCGCCAAGCGGTCCGCCATGTCGCCGGCGGGGGAGACCGGGTCGTCGTCGACCCACTCCACCGAGGCGATCAGGTACGGGGCCGACACACAGTCGAGGTCGCGGAGGCGGAAGCGGCGCTGGGCCTGCGTCACGACGTCGAAACGGCCGTCCGGCAGGCGTTTTGCCTCGCGGAGGACCGTGCTGCAGCCGATCTCGTACAGCTGGTCCAGACCACGGACTTCGCGGGTCAGTGACGACCGCAGCGCGACCACGCCGAACTCGCGGCCCGGCACCGTGCCGCTCACCAGGTCCGCCGTCAGCTGCCGGTACCGCGGTTCGAAGATGTGCAGCGGGAGCTTGGTGCCGGGCAGCAGCACGGTCTGAAGCGGGAACAACGGCAGGATCGTCGTCGTCGCGTCACTTTCCGATTCCGGCTCGGTCACGCGTCCACGGTAAGGGGAGAACGCCTCCGCCGCAGCACGGTGACGGCCGGGGGCGCCGCCACCCGCACCCCCGAAGAGACTGCGGTCACCGGTTCGGCGGTTTGAACACCGCGAACGGATCCGTGATCTGCATGCCCTTGCCGGCGAAGGAGAACAGCGCCGCCGGGCGGCCGCCCGACCGGCCCGGCGCGGCGGTGTGCCCCGTGGGGACCAGCAGCCCGCGCCGCGAAAGCACCCGCTGCAGGTTGGTCGCCGAGACGCGGTAGCCCAGCGCCGCCGAATACAGGCCGCGCAACGCCGAAATCGTGAACTCGTCGGGCGCCAGCGCGAACCCGAGGTTGGTGTACGACAGCTTCGAGCGCAGCCGGTCGCGGGCGCGCAGCACGATCGCCTCGTGGTCGAACGCCGTGCGCGGCAGCGAAGCGACGTCGTGCCACTGCGTGTCCTCGGGCACCTCCGGGTCGACGTCGGACGGGACCAGGCCGAGGAACGCCGTCGCCACCACCCGCGGCCCCGGGACGCGGTCCGGGGCGCTGAACACCGCGAGCTGCTCCACGTGCTTGAGCTGGCGGACGTCGACCTTCTCGGCGAGCTGGCGCCGGATCGACGTCTCGACGTCCTCGTCGGGCCGCAGCCGCCCGCCCGGCAGCGACCAGCGGCCGAGGTGCGGGTCGAGCGCCCGGCGCCACAGCAGCACCCGCAGTGTGTCCGAGCGCACTTGAAGGACCGCGCCCAAAACCTCGTGGGCCAAGGGGGCCTGGGTGTTAAGATGACTTCGCACGGTTTTCGATTGTAAGGCGAAAACCGGAGACCGGTCCAGGAGGGCCAGCATGACTTCCACGCTCGAACAGGACCTCACCCCCTACGGCGGGGTCGAGGCGAACGCGGCTTGGGCCGAGGAGGTGCGGCGCCTGGCGAAGCAGCGCGACGCGGTCCTGCTCGCGCACAACTACCAGGCCCCGGAGATCCAGGACATCGCCGACCACACCGGCGACTCCCTCGCCCTGAGCCGCATCGCGGCGAGCAGCGACGCGTCCACCATCGTCTTCTGCGGCGTGCACTTCATGGCCGAGACCGCGAAGATCCTGTCCCCCGAGAAGACCGTCCTGATCCCGGACGCGCGGGCCGGCTGCTCGCTGGCCGACTCCATCACCGGCGCCGAGCTGCGGGCCTGGAAGGCCGAGCACCCGGGGGCGGTGGTCGTCTCCTACGTCAACACCACGGCCGAGGTGAAGGCCGAGACCGACATCTGCTGCACGTCCTCGAACGCGGTCGACGTCGTCGCTTCCATCCCCGCCGACCAGGAAGTTCTCTTCCTGCCGGACCAGTTCCTCGGCGCCCACGTCAAGCGCGTCACCGGCCGGGAGAACATCCACGTCTGGGCGGGGGAGTGCCACGTCCACGCCGGCATCAACGGCGCCGAGCTGGCCGCCCGCGCGGCCGAGGAACCCGACGCCGACCTGTTCATCCACCCCGAATGCGGCTGCGCGACGTCGGCGCTCTACCTGGCAGGCGAGGGCGCCGTGGCGCCGGACCGGGTCAAGATCCTCTCGACCGGCGACATGGTCCACGAGGCCCGCGACACGAAGGCCAAGACCGTGCTGGTGGCCACCGAGATCGGCATGATCCACCAGCTCCGCAAGGCCGCGCCGGGCATCGACTTCCGCGCGGTGAACGACCGCGCGTCCTGCCGGTACATGAAGATGATCACGCCCGCCGCCCTGCTGCGCTGCCTGCGGGACGGCCTCGACGAGGTCCACGTCGACGTCGAAACCGCCGAGAAGGCCCGCGCCTCGGTGCAGCGGATGATCGAGATCGGGCAGCCCGGCGGCGGCGAATGAGCACGCCGGTTAATGACCCACGGGCGAAAACCCCGGTCTGGGAAGCGCGCGCCGACCTGGTCGTGGTCGGCAGCGGCGTCGCGGGGCTGACGGCCGCGCTGCGCGCGCAGGCCCTCGGGTTGCACGTCCTCGTGATCACCAAGGCCGCCGTCGCCGACGGCAACACGCGCTGGGCCCAGGGCGGTGTCGCCGTCGTCCTGGAAAACGAGCACGAACTCGGCGACTCGGTCGCCAAGCACGCGGAGGACACGTTCACCGCGGGCGCCGGCCTGTGCGACGAGCCGGCGGTGCGCTCGATCATCGACGGCGGCCCGGCCGCGGTCGCCCGGTTGCGGGCCGACGGCGCGAAGTTCGACGTCGCGGCTTCCGGGTCGCTCGCGCGGGGCCGCGAAGGCGGGCACAGCGCGTTCCGCGTGATCCACGCGGGCGGCGACGCGACCGGTGCCGAGGTCGAACGCGCCCTGGTCGCGCAGGCCGGGCAGGCGGGCGTGCCGGTGCTGGAGCACCACATCGCCGTCGACGCGCTGCTCACTCCCGGCGGGCGGGTCGCCGGCGTGACGGTGCTCGACAGCCAAGGCGTGCCCGGCGCCGTCCGCGCTTCGGCCGTGCTGGTGGCCAGCGGCGGGATCGGGCAGCTCTACCAGGCGACGTCGAACCCGGAGATCGCCACCGGCGACGGCCTCGCGCTCGCGCTGCGGGCCGGAGCGACCGTGGCGGACGTCGAGTTCGTGCAGTTCCACCCGACCGTGCTCTACACGCCGGGCGCGCGCGGCCGCTGCCCGCTCGTCACCGAAGCGGTGCGCGGCGAGGGGGCGACGCTGGTCGACGGCGCGGGCCTGCCGGTCATGCTGGGCGTGCACCCGCTCGGCGACCTGGCGCCGCGTGACGTCGTCTCGGCCGCCATCACGCGGCGGATGGCGACCGCGCCGGGCGGTGTCGACGACCACGTCTTCCTCGACGCGACCGGGGTCGCGGGGTTCGCGCAGCGGTTCCCGACGGTGTTCGCGGCGTGCGCGGCGCTGGGCCTCGACCCCACCGTGGACCCGATCCCGGTGACCCCGGCGGCGCACTTCTCGTGCGGCGGCGTGGTGACCACTGTGGACGGACGCTCGTCGGTGGCCGGGCTCTACGCCGCCGGCGAGGTCGCGCGGACCGGGCTGCACGGCGCGAACCGGTTGGCGTCCAACAGCTTGCTCGAAGGCCTGGTCGTCGGGCAGCGCGTCGCCGAGGCCGTCGCGGCGGACCTCGCGGCCGGGCTGCTGGCCGATCCTTCGCGCGGGCGGCTGCCGTCGCGGGCCACCGCGCCGGCGGCGGAACGCGACGCCCTGCAGCGCGTGATGAGCCGGTACGCGGCCATCGGCCGGGACGCCGACGGGCTGGCGGCAGCCGGTTCGGTGCTGGACCTGTCGCTTTCGGACACTCCGTTGTGGACGCACGCGGCGGTCGAGGACGCGGCGCTGACCGTGGTGGCGCAGGCGTTGCTCGCCGCGGCCGTCCGGCGCACCGAGTCGCGCGGCTGCCACGTGCGCACCGACTTCCCGTCGCGTGACGACGGCTGGCGGCGCAGCCAGCACATCCGGCTCAGCCCGTCCGGCCAGCCGGTGCTGGCCGACCCGATCCCCCTGGAAGGCGTGGCATGACGTTCCCGATCTCCGAACCGGTCCGCCGTCTGATCGCGGCCTCGGGCCTCGACGTCGAAGACGTCGAGCGCGTGGTCTCGACGGCGTTGCGCGAGGACCTGCGGTACGGGCCGGACGCGACGACGGCGGCCACCGTGCCGGCGGAGGCGACCGCGGTCGCCGAGCTGAGCCCGCGCGTCGGCGGCGTGATCGCCGGGCTGCCGGTGGCGTTGGCCGTGTTCGACATGGTGCTGGGCGACGGCTACGAGGTGCTGGCCGGCCGCGAGGACGGCGACCGGCTGGTCGCGGGGGAGCCGGCGCTGGTGCTGGCCGGCCCGGTGCGCGGGCTGCTCACCGCCGAGCGGACGGCGCTGAACCTGCTGTGCCACCTCTCCGGCGTCGCCACCGCGACCGCCGCCTGGGTGTCCGAAGTGGACGGTACCGGGTGCGCGATCCGGGACTCCCGCAAGACGTTGCCCGGGCTGCGGCTGCTGCAGAAGTACGCCGTCCGCTGCGGTGGCGGCGTCAACCACCGGCTGGGCCTCGGCGACGCGGTGCTGATCAAGGACAACCACGTCGTCGCCGCGGGATCGGTGACCGCGGCGCTGGCCGCGGCCCGGGCGCACGCGCCGGAGCTGGCCTGCGAGGTCGAGGTCGACACCCTGGCGCAGCTGGAAGAAGCGCTGGCCGCCGGGGCGGACGAGGTGCTGCTGGACAACTTCACGCCGGAGGAGTGCCGCCGGGCGGTGGCGCGCCGCGACGAAGTCTCCCCGAAGACGCGGCTGGAATCCTCTGGTGGGCTCACCCTCGACCGTGGTAAGGCCTACGCACTGTCCGGTGTGGACTATCTGTCGGTGGGCGGGCTGACCCATTCCTCGCCGGCGTTGGATCTCGGCATGGACCTTCGCTGAACGGCGTTTCGCGGCTAGACTGACGGTGGCGGAATTCCTTGTCCGCCACCGTCTTTCGGCTTCGGGGGTTCGGGTGCGGTTACCGGCGGTGCTCGCGGTGGCGGGCCTCGTGACGGCCTCGGGTGTCTTCGGTGCGCCGGCCGCTTCGGCGCAGGGCTGCGCGAACCCGTCCGGTACCTACGCCGGCGAGGTCCCGTGGGGCCAGCGGCTGGTGGACCCCGCGCGGCTGTGGCCGCTGACGCGGGGCGAAGGGCAGCTGGTGGCCGTGGTCGGCACCGGCGTCGACGGGCAGAACACCCAGTTCGCGCCCGGCCAGCTCGAAGGCGGCCCCCGCACCGAGCGGACCGACTGCGACGGCCGCGGCACGATCGCGGCCGGGATCGTCGGCGCCCAGCCGGATCGGGCGACGACGTTCGCCGGCGTCGCGCCCGGCGTGCGGCTGCTGCCGATCCGGTACACCACGGCCGACGGCGGTGACCCGGGTGAGCTGGCCGAGGCGATCGACACGGCCGTGGACCGGCGGGCGGGCGTGATCCTCGTCGCGGTGCCCGCGGCCGCCGACAGCCCGGCGCTGTCGGCGGCGGTTTCGCGGGCGCGGGCGGAAGGCGCGGTGGTCGTCTCGGCGGCGTCGGCGACCCAGCAGGGCGCCCGAACGTACCCGACGGCGGCGTCCGGGGTGCTGGCCGTCGGGTCGGTGAACTCCGCGGGCGAGCCGGTGCAGACCGAAGCGGGGGACTACGTCGGCGTCGCCGCGCCGGGAGCGGAGCTGGTCAGCACGTCGGCGGGAGCGGCCGGTGCGGTGGCGCACCGCTGGCCGGTGACCGACCCGGGCCTTGCGGCGGCGTACGTCGCCGGCGTCGCGGCGCTGGTGCGGGCTTACCACCCGTCGTTTTCCGGCGACCAGGTCGTCAGGCGCTTGACGTTGACGGCCCACCGCCCGCCGTCCGGAGGGCACGACCCGCGGCTGGGCTGGGGAGTCCTGGACGCGTACGCGGCGGTGTCGTCGACGCTGCCGGCCGACGTCGCCGCGCCCGGAGCGGTTCCGCCGGCTGCCTCGGCGCCGGCGGTGGTCCCGGCCGCGGCCCCGGCGCCCCGGCCCGCGGACGTCCCGGCAGGCACGATCGCCCTGGCCGGGGTCGCCTTGGCCGCGGCCGCCGGCGTGACGGTGGCCGCGGTCCGCCGTGCCCGCCGCCGAGGCTGGCGCCCCACCCGCTTCACCCCGTAGCCCGAGTCGACCCCCCTTGATCACACGTGATGCCCCTCCAATCACGTGAGATGCCCGCTCAATCACGCGAGGTACCCCTTCCGGCACGCGAGTTCGGTGTGCCGGAAGCCGAACTCGCGTGATTGGAGGCGGGACTCGCGTGATTGGAGGCGGAACTCGTGTGATCAGAGGGGCATCTCGCGTGCTTGGGGAGGCATCACGCGTGATTGGAGGGGCATCACGTCAGGTGGGGAGCGGGCGGGTCGAGCCGATGATCGTCACGGCGGTGGCGACGTGGACGGTGAAGTCGGCGCCGTCGCGGGTGAAGCGGGTGATGTGCTCGCGGGGGGTGCTGCGGTCTTGGGACTGCCAGCCGTCGCGGTGCAACGTCGGGAGGAGGGACGCCAGGCGGGTTTCCGGCGCGGCCGGGTGGGTCAGGCGGACGCCGTACTGCCAGCACAGGAGGTGACCCGGGCGGGTCGGGTCGCAGTCGAGCTCGCCGTCCAGGGTGCGGTCGGCGGGGCCGCCGAAGGCGGCCGCGACGTCGTCGATCACCGTGGTCAGCTCGGCTGCGAGACGGCGGAGTTCGGGGGTCACGGGGCCACGCTCCCACCTGAAGTGAGTACGCGGTACATGTTCGTCCACGAGTCCGAACCCGGCTTCAGCACGTCGTTGTGGGACGACACGCCCCACAGCAGCGAACCGTCGGCGGTGGAGCCGGTGCCCAGCTCGGTGACTCCGGGGAAGACGTCCGGGTCCGCGCCGTGGCCGATGCCCGTCCACTCCAGGCCCCACGCGTTGCCCTGCGCCACCACGATCGGGTCGAGCGGGGCCGTCATCGAGAACCGCTGGATGCCCGCCTGGCTCGCCGGCAGGTCGGACGGCGACCAGACGCCGTGGCCCATGCCCGCCGACTCGACGTGCAGGACGCGGTCGACGTCGAGGCCGTGCGCCTCCGCCAGCCCGACCGTCGCCCCGCCGTAGCTGTGCCCGATCGCGGTCAGCGTGACGCCGGAGCCCGCGTGACTTGCGATCTCGCCGCGCAGGTCGTCGGCGAAGTGCTTGAGCTCCGGCGCCATCGCCTGGGCGTACCCCGCGTCCGGCCCCTGCGCCACCGGGCCCTGCGGGAACACCCCGTCGGCCCAGACGACGACCGCGGAGCGCCCGGCCGGGTCCGCGGCCACCAGGCTGCGCCCGAGACCGGCGTAGGCGTCGAAGTTGGACAGCTGCGTGTTGACGCCGGGCACGAACAACCCGACGTTGCGCGTCCCCGGCTCGATGTGCCCGACGAGCTCGGCGATCCGCCCGTTGCCGGAGGGATCGAACCGGAGGATCTGCCGGTCGTTCGCCAGAATGTCCTCGTACAAAGAGATCCGCGCCTGCGACCGCGCGACTTCGTCAGGATCGGTCAACGCGGCCAGCCGCAAACGCTCGGCCGTCAGGGCATCGGCGACCTTGACGCGGTTGTCCGCGATCGCGTGCGCCCACGCCCCGGTGTCGGCCGAGCCGCCGATGCCGGCGGGATTTCCCGCGCGGGGCAACGGGTCCTCGGGCAGCAGGGACCGGTACATCGCCGCGATCTGCGCATCGACGCGCCGGTAGCCGGCCGCGCAAGCGGTGAGTCCATTTTGGATCGTCCGCAGCCGGGAGGCCCCGGACTCCAGCTTCGAACCCAGCTCCGTCATGGTCTTCTCGAACGTCTTCGCCGCGGCGGCGGACTCGCTCACCTGGCCGAACGCGGTGGCGGGCACCTTCTCGCCCGCCACCGCCGACTGCGCCGCCGTCAGCGCCTCGGCGCGGGAACCGGACTCGCCGGCCACCGCGTCGAGGCGGGCCGGGACCACGCGATAGCCCGCCGCCGTCATCAGGAGCCGTCTTCGCCGATGACCGGCGGCGCGACCGGCGCCGACTGGCCCCAGACGTTCTCGGTCTCCACCAGCCACGCCGGGATCCGCCGTCCGGAGCCCATGTCCCCGCCGCCGCCCATGCCCATCGGCATCATGGGCATCATCGGCATCGCGCCCTTGGCCGCCGCCGCGCCCGCGGCCCCGGCCGCGCCACCCGCGAGCCCGCTCAGCGCGTTGCCCGCGCCGCCGTCGCCGGCCAGCCCGGAATGCGCCGCCGGGAGTTCGCCGGGACCGGTGAGCCCGCCGCCGGTCGGGACACCGCCGCCGCCGAGCGAAGGGGCGTCACCCCCGCCGATCGGGATGCCGCCCCCGGAACCGCCTTCGACGCCGGCGCCGCCTCCGCCCAGCTTCGTGCCGGGCGGCTCTTCCTTCTTGTCCTTGGGGTCCTTGCCGGTCGCCCACGACGGCACCTTCGGCATGATCGAGCCGAACCGGCCGAACGCGGCGGCCGAAGCCGCGGCGAGCCCGGCGGTGAACATGTCGCCGAACAGCGGGTTCGACGTCGGCACGGTCGTCCCCGGCTGCGGTGCCGTCCCGCCGGGCAGCGGGTGCCCGTCGGTCGGCGTGACGACGACGCCGCCACCGGTCATGCCGTTGCCGACGAGCCCCGGCGAACCGGGGCTGCCCGCGCCGCCACCGGCGGGCGGGGCCGGCGGCGTCCGGACGGCGTTCGGCGAGGCCGGGATCGACTCCTCGGCGACGGTGTACTCCCCGGCCAGCTGGGTCATCACGACGATCGCCCGGCCGTGCGCCGAGCCCGCGGCGTTCGCGGCGGTCTGCTGCGCCTCGACGTTCGCGATGGCCTGCTGACGCTGCTGCGCGGCGGCCTGCACGAGGGCGGGCGAGGCGTCCGGCGGCAGTAGCGGCGGGTTCACCGCGAGCGCGACGTCGGCGGGGGCGACGTCCGGCACCGAGACCGGCGGCGGCATCTCCTTCTTGGCCTTGACCAGGGCGTCGGCGGCGTCGCCGAGCGTCACGTTCATCGCCTCCGCGGTCTGTGCCACCTTCGAGATGCCGTTCGCGAGGTCGATGATCATCCGCTGGTACTGGTCCGCGGCACCGCCGGTCCACTGGTCCTTGAACTCGGTGAGCTCCGCATTCAGATTGTGGGCCTGCTCGTGCAGGTGCAGCGCGGCGGACTTCCACTTGTCGGCGGCGTGCCGCGCGCTGTTCGGGTCGCCGGCCTGCAGCATCGCGTACAGCTGCTGGTGGCTGTAGGCGGCGAAGTTCGTGTGCGCGGTGTTCGTCATCCCTTGCGGCTCCCGTCCGTGTCTCCGCCGCCCAGCAGGCCCAGGACCGGGTCGAGCAGGCCGGTGACGGCACCCGAAGCGTGCAGGTCGCCGGCCACCGACTGGTCGGCGTGCTGGTAACCGTCGGCGACCGTGGTGGTGACGTCCTGGGCGAACCCGATCGCGCTGCGGACCTGGTCGAGCAGGCCCTGCATCTCCGAGACGGCCGCGCGGTGGGCGTCGGTCAGCGACCCGGCCTCCCCGAACTCGCCGAACAGCAGCGGTTCCTGGCCGAGGGTGAGCAGGAAGTCGTTCGGTTTCGACATCGCGTGGATCTGGGTCTCCAGCTCCCGCACGAAGTCCTTCAGCGATTCCAGGTGGACGTAGTACGACTGGTCTGGCATCGGTCCCGGCTCTCTGGCGCGATGGGGCTGACGTGGGGAAAGCCGGTCGGCCGGTGCGAGCGGGGGGTTTCCCGCACCGGTCGACCGACGTCTGGGGCGCGGCTCAGCCCGCGAACAGTCCCTGGTTGCGGTTCTCCAGCGACTGCTGGAGGTCGTGCGCTTCGCCGACCTTCCCGCCGAACTGCGCGATGATCGCGACGATGTCCGCGGTGGCCTGGCGCAGGCGCGTCTCCGACTGGCGGGCCGCGTCACCGGCGGAGCTGCCGGAGGCGTACCAGGTCGCGGTGATCGGCTGCAGGTTCTGGTGCAGCTGCTCCAGCTGCGACGTGAGCGCCTTGGCCTTGGCGGCCAGGGATGCCGAGCTGTGCTGCAGCGCGGCGAAGTTGATTTCGACGACGTCGGCCATGGTGGGCGTCCTCTCGGTCAGGGGTTGAGGCGGGGGATCACGCCCGAGCCCTCGAGGGAGTTGCCGACCCCCTGGAAGCTCTGGTGGACGTCGGCGTCGCCGCGGCCGTAGTTCTGGTGGCTCGTGTGGACGAGCTGCGACATGGTGTCGAGCTCCTTCACCGCGACGGTCATCTTCTCCTGGAGCCGCCGCTGGAGGTCCCAGAAGGCCACAGCCTGGTCACCCTTGTAGTTGCGCAGGGCCTCGGTCAGCTCGGACTCCAAGCTGGCCATCGTGGACTTGGCGTTCGTCGCGGTTTCCTCGAAACCCTGGACGGCGCGCGTCATGGCAGCGGAATCTGCCTGGAATCCCGGACTGGACATCGACGGGCCACCTCCTTCCTGAAGCGAATTCGCCTGGCGCGGTGGTCCGCGCGGTGTGAAAGTCACGCTAGAAAAGAGGCCTGTGTGGTCAAACGGCACAACTGCCGGTCGCACTGACGGCACTATTACCCACGCGAGCGGGGGTAGGGCTTTCCCCACCCTCCGACGGTGGTGCGCTCCAGTGACCGGGAGCCGCCCCGGCGCCAGGCTGGGAACCATGGCTGACAAGGGAAATCCGCTGGTCACGGTCCGCTCGTGGCACCGCCCGCTGGTGGTGCTCGCCGGCGCGATGGGGGTGCTGTGCGCGGTCTCCCTGCTCGGGCTCCTCTTCGATGATCGCACGCTGGTCAACGCGCCGATCTGGCTCAAGCCGTTCAAGTTCTCCGTTTCGATCGGGCTCTACGCGCTGACGCTGGCGTGGCTGCTGACCCACGTGCGCCGCGGCCGCCGCACCGGCTGGTGGTTCGGCACGGTGTTCGCGGTGGGCATCGGCCTGGACTTCGTGCTGCTGGGGTGGCAGATCGTCGTCCGCGGCCGCACGCTGCACTTCAACCAGTCGACGCCTGCCGACGCCGCGATCAACAGCGTCGTCGCGGGCGGCGCGTACACGGCGTGGCTGATGACCGCCGCCGTCGCCGTCCTGCTGCTGTTCCAGCGCATCCCGGACCGGGCACTGAGGTCGGCCCTGCGCTGGGGCACCGCCCTCGCCGTGGTGGGGATGTACGTCGCGACGCTGATGTTCTCGCCGACGCCGGCGCAGCAGGCCGTGCTCGAGGCGAACGGCAAGTACTCGACGTTCGGCGCGCACTCGGTCGGCGTCGAGGACGGCGGGCCGGGGCTGCCGGTGGTCGGCTGGAGCACGGTCGGCGGGGACCTGCGGATCCCGCACTTCGTGGGCATCCACGCCCTGCAGGTGCTGCCCCTGGTCGCGTTCGGGCTGCTCCTGCTCGCTCGCCGCTACCGGGTGCTCGAGTCCGACGTCGTCCGCCGCCGGCTGGTCCGGACCACGGGTGCGGGCTACCTGGGGCTGATCGCGCTGCTCACCTGGCAGGCCGAGCGCGGCCAGTCGATCGTGCACCCGGACTTCTGGACGCTCGCCGCGGCCACCGGGCTGATCGCGGCGGTCGCCGCCGCGGGCGCGCTGTCGCTGCGGTCGCAGCCCCGGGAGCGGGTCGTCTCTGCCGAAATTCTGAGATCCGCCCGGTAGACCGGGACGTCCCGGGCGAAAGGTGAGTCGCGATGGTCCACCCGCAGGCACTGCTGGACGAGCTGGAGCGCGCTCCGGAGGTCCCCGCGTTCGAACACGGTTCGCGGGTGACCACCCGCGGCGAGCTGCGGGAGCTGATCGGCCGGTTCGCCGCGGGCCTGCGGGCGGCCGGGGCCGGCCCGGGCGCCGGCGTCGGGCTGGCCACCGCCGTCACGCCGGAGGGGTTCGCGGCGCACGTCGCGGTGCACGTGCTCGGCGCCCGTGCGGTCGCGGTGCGGCCCGGGCTGCCGGAGGCGCAGCTGCGGCACATCCTCGGCGACGTCGCGGTGCTGGTCACCGACGAGCCGGGGGTGGCCGGGGTGCCGGTGGAGCGGTTGCGGTCGGCGCCGTACACCGAGCCGGTGCCGCAGGGACGGCTCGACGACATCGCGACGGTCGTGTTCACCAGCGGCAGCACCGGCGTCCCGAAGGGCGTGGCCTACAGCTACCGCGCGCTGACCGAAGGCCGGGTGTGGCGGCCACCGGTGCCGGGGTCGGCCCACGAGCGGCTGGGGGCGGGGTTCGGGCGGTACCTGCTGTTCGGCACCCTGGCCAGCGCGGTGATGGTCGAGCAGCTGGGGGTCTGCCTGCTCGCGGGCGGCACGGCGGTGATCCCCGAGGGGCCGCCGGACTTCCCGGCGGTGCTGCCGCGGCTGGGCGTCACGGCGGCGCTGACGACCGTGCCGCGGCTGCACCGGATCCTCGACGTGCTGCGCGGTTCGGACGTCGACCTGAGTGCGTTGCGGACGTTGATCGTGGCCGGTTCGCCGGTGCCGCCGCACACGCTCGCCGAGGCGGCGGAGCGGATCGGGCCCGCGATGCACCACGCGTACGGCCAGACCGAGACGGGGATGCTGACGATCTGCCGCGCCGGCGAAGGGCTCGGTTCGGTCGGGAAGGCCTGCGACACGGTGGAGATCTCGGTGCGCGACGGCGAGGTGTGGGTGCGCACGCCGTCGGCGTTCGCGGGCTACTGGCGCGACGAGGAGGCCACGGCCGAGGTGCTGCGCGACGGCTGGGTGCGCACGCAGGACCTCGGGCACCTCGACCGGGCGGGCTACCTGCACCTGTCCGGCCGCGCACGGGACGTGGTGATCGTGAACGCGATCATCCACTACACCGGCCCGATCGAACGGGCGATCGCCGCGTGCCCGGACGTCGAGCAGGCGTACGTGGTGGCGGTGCCCGACGAGCGGACCGGGGAAGCGGCGCACGCGTTCCTGGTCCCGGTGCCGGGCCGCGCACCGGACCTCGGCGAAGTGCGCAAGGCGGTGGCGGCCGAACTGGGCGAGGCGGCGGTTCCGGCGCGGTTCAGCTTCGTGGGGAAGGTTCCCGTGGCGCCGTCGGGGAAACCGGACAAGGCGGCGCTGCGGGCGTCCATTGTGGAGTGACTACTTCCCGGCGCGCAGGTCCGTGATCACCTTGGCGACCCGCCGTTGCCGCGTCTCGGCGGTCTTCGCCTGGCCGATCGGCAGCACGAACCGCTGTTTCGCGCTGTAGGAGAGGCTTTCGAATCGGGCCCGGGCGGTTTCGTCGGCAGCGAGCGCTTCCGCGAGGTCGGCGGGGATCTCGAGTTCGCGGGGCGCGGTGTCGAGGGCGATCTCGACCTCGACTTCGTCCCCGGCGGCGACCCCGGCCTGCCCGCGGTTCTCCGCGCTCAGCGGCACCAGGAACTGCCCGCCGCGGCTGGCGACCGTGGTGCGGTAGGTGTGCCCGCCGAGGGTCACGGTGACCGCGGGCTTCTTGCCGGCGCCGAGCGCCTCGACGACGTCGGCGGGAACCGGCAGGCCGGTCGCGGTCTTGCCGCCGAGCAGGACGTGGGTGCGGAACTGCATGCCGCGAGTATGCCGCGTTCCGGCCGCCCGGGCGGCCGGAACGCGGTGTCGGGGCTCAGACGCCGGCGGTCGTGCGGATCCAGCTGCGGCTGGAGTCGATGCTCGCGTAGTTCTGCGTGCCCTGGGTGTTCGAGCCGGAGTTGCTGCCCGTGGAGCAGACCCCGACCTGGACGCCGTTGTAGAGCTGCGGGCCGCCCGAGTCGCCGTGCCAGGCCGAGCCGGTGACGCCCTGGCTGGCGATCGCCCGGCCGCCGTAGGCGTCCGAGCTCAGGCCGGTCACGCGCACGTTGGCGGTCTTGAGGGTGCTCGACGGCGGGCTGCTGCCCTGGGTGCGGCCCCAGCCGTAGATCTGGTTGGTCGACCCGGTGGGCGGGTTGCCGGTGCCGAGCTTCATGTAGGTCGTGCTGACCGCGGTCGACAGGTGCAGCAGCGCGATGTCCCCGTTGGGGGACGCCTTCTGCTGGTCGACGGTGGCGTTCGTGCCCTGCTGGAGGGCCACGTTGCCGACCTTGACGTGCATTCCCGGCGAGTTGAGGCAGTGGCGGGCGGTGAGCACCCACTGGGGGGCGATGATCGTCCCCGAGCACTCGAAACCGCCGTAGGTCGTCACGTCGTTCCAGTAGATCTGGGCGCCCCACGGCGCGGAGGAGACCGTGCTCCCGCCGATGATGTCCTGCTGGGCGTCCGCAACCCCCGCTGAGACCAGGCTCAGCGCCGCGGCGGCAGCTCCCACCGCGGCTACAGCCCTCGACATTCGCATGAAAATGCCCTTCGGCCCAGGTGATCCGGATATCCGTCCCGAGCGGGACGACCAGCTCAACGTATGAGCCGTGAAGGATTTTCGGAACCTACCGAAGTCGGTAACCCGCCCCCGGGACACGCGGTCCCGGGGGCGGGCAGTGTCACAGGACCGTGATCGCCCGGGGGAGAGGCACTTCGGTGCCGTAGGCGAAGAAGTCGTGCCACTTGACGCTGGTGCCGAACTTCGTGCCGTCCGAGAGGGCGACGAACACGTCCGCCGCGGTGTCGCGGACGAACAGGCCGATGTCGGCCTTGCCGTCGCCGTTGAAGTCGCCGACGGCGGGGATCTCGGCGTTGATGCCGAAGAAGTCGTGCCAGAGCGCCGAGGCACCGAACTTGGTGCCGTCGGAGAGAGCGACGTAGACGTCGCCGGCGGTGCCGCGGACGAACACGACGATGTCGTCCTTGCCGTCGCCGTTGAAGTCGCCGACGGTGGGCACTTCGTCGGCGATGCCGAAGTAGTCGTGCCACTTCACCGCGTTGCCGGTGAACTTCGTACCGTCGGACAGAGCGACGTAGACGTCGCCGGCGGTGCCGCGGGTGAACGTGGCGATGTCGTCCTTGCCGTCACCGTTGAAGTCGCCGACCGCGGGGGCTTCGTCGTTGGGCGCGAAGGAGTCGTGCCACTTGGCGCTGGTGCCGAACTTGGTGCCGTCGGAGAGGGCCACGAACACGTCGGCCGCGGAGCCGCGGACGAAGACGGCGATGTCGTCCTTGCCGTCGCCGTTGAAGTCGCCGATCTCGGGGATCTCGGCGCCGACGCCGAAGAAGTCGTGCCACAGCGTCGCCGGGCCGTACTTGGTGCCGTCGGACAGGGCGACCACGACGTCACCGCTCGAGCCGCGCTTGAAGACGGCCGTGTCCACCTTGCCGTCGCCGTTGAAGTCGCCGCTCAGCGGGACTTCGCTGCCGAACGCGAGGTCGCCGTTCCACTGCTGGGAGCTGGTCGCGAACTTGGTGCCGTCCGAGGCCGCGACCAAGGCGTCCCCGGCGGTGCTGCGGACGAACGTGGCGATGTCGTCCTTGCCGTCGCCGGTGAAGTCGCTGACCGACCGGGCGGTCGTCGTGGCGGAGGCGGCGACACTCGGTTCGCCCGAGCTGCCCCGGTCCGGGCGGGCGACGACCCGGTAGTACCAGGTCTGCTTCGAAGGCACGGACGTGTGGACGTACGAGGTCGCGGTGGTCTGCCCGAGCAGGTGCGCCGCGTCGGTCGGCACCTGCGGGTCGGTGCCGCCGTAGACCGTGTAGGTGGCCCGGTCCTCCAGGCGCAGCGGCGACCACGAGACGGTGACGGTGTGGTTGCCGCCCTTGGCGGTGGGCGCGAGGATCTGCCCGCGGAGCCACGCGTTGAGGTCGTCGATGCGCTGGCCCGTCGTGCCCTGGCGGGTTTCCGTCTCGCCCAGGCAGCCGTGCTGCCAGGCGGCCCCGGCCACCGCGAACAGCTCCGTCACGCCGCCGATCTCGCGGATCACCGGCGCGCCGGCGTCACCCTTGCAGGCGTCCGCGCCGTTGGCGCCGGTGAGCGAAAGCGTGGTGGCCGTGCCCGACGACGCGGTGAAGATCGCGGAGTGCGGCTGGTCCGGCACCCATTCGGTCGCCGTCCGGCCGTAGCCGACGAGCCGCAGCGGCTCGCCGATCACCAGCGACGACGCCGGCAGCGCGACGGCCGGGACGTCGGTGAACGCGGTGTCCAGGCGGGCCAGCGCGATGCCGCGGTCGGCGCGGACGACGGTGTTCGTCACCTTCGCCGTGCGGCCCGGACGGCCCACGAGCGCCGTCGTGGCCTTGGCGGGGACGCCACCCTGCGGGTTCTCCGGGAAGCAGGTCGCCGAGGTGAGCAGCCAGCCGGGCGCGACGAGCGCACCGCTGCAGGAGCGGCCTTCGGCGCTGAGCTTGGCGGCGAAACCGTAGGCGTCGGTCCCGGTCCCGCCGGAGACGGCGGACGCGGGGACGACGCCTGCCGCGGTCGCGGCGAGCAGGGCGGCCGAGACCGCCGTGAATCTCAATGTGGTGCGTGAACGCATGGAATTCTCCTCGATGAAGGGGAAACGGCGTCAGCCGGCGAGCGTGCAGGAGTCGGGGGCGGCGGTCACGTGGATCTCGGTGTTCCAGCCGGTGCCGACGACCACGCCCGTGTGTTCCGGGCCGTCGAACCAAGTTCCGGTGTTGGCCGCGTAGCGGTACCAGCGCAGTGCCGGGCCGACGGTTCCGTCCCACGGGCTCTTCCCGGTGCTGCCCCGGCCGTACAGGGTGTCGGCGCCGGGCGAGAAGATCTCGCTGAACGCCTCCCAGCCGCTGCCGACCTGCTTGTCCCGCTGGGCCCAGGTCGACGTGGCGAAGTCGTACTCGAAGCGGAACAGCTCACCGGTCGGCTTCCGGGCGTACAGCACGCCGTCCCCGGCCGCGGTGATCGAGTCGAAGCGGGACCAGCCGGTGTCCAGGACGTCGCCGGCGCCGTTGACCCAGTCCCCGGCGGTGTCGTTCCACCGGTAGGTCTTCAGCCGGCCCTGGTCGTCGACCATGAAGATGCGGTTCTCCTGGTCGACGGTGATCCGGTTCTTGTACTCGGGGGTCAGATAGCGCTCCCAGCCGTTGCCGACCTGGTTGCCGCCGCCCCAGCCGGCGCTCGTCGAGTACGTCCAGCGCTTCAGGCTGCCGGAGACGTACGGGTCGCCGGAACCGTGGTTGCGGTGGATGTCCCAGATGGTGCCGCCCTTGCCGGCCAGGGTGCGGCCGTCCCAGCCCCAGCCGATCGCGCTGGTGGGCTGCGACCAGCTGACCGCGCCGTCGGCCGGGTCGAGGTGGACGTAGCGCCAGAGGCTGCCGTCGGCGCGCGCGGTCCAGACCGCGGCTCCGGCCGGGCACGAAACCGGCGTGGGCACGGTGTTTTCGCGGATCCAGCCGCCGAGGTCGTCGACCCGGGTTTCGGTGCCGCCGGACCGGGTTTCGGTGACGTCGAGGCAGCCGTGCTGCCACGAGGTGCTGCTCAGGGCCACGAGCTGGGCGGTGCCGCCCGACACGCGGAACGCGGGACCGCCGGCGTCGCCCTTGCAGGCGTCGGTGCCGCCGGTCGAGGCGACCGACACCGTGGCGCCGCTGACGCCCGAGACGGTGAACGGCGCGACGCGCGGCCGCGCGGGCACCCATTCGGTGGCGGTCCGGCCGAAGCCGGCCACCTGCAGCGTTTCCCCGGCCAGCGGCGTGGTGCCCAGGGTGATCGGCGCGGCGCCGGTCGCCGGGTTCTCCAGCTTCGCCAGGACGACGTCCCGGTCCGTGCGGCGCAGGACCTTGGTCAGCTTCGTGGTGAAGCCGGCGCCGGTGCTCAGGTCGACGTCGCCGACCGTGACGGTCGCGGCCTCGGTCGGGGCGCCGGAGTCGGCCGCCGTCAGGCAGGTCGCCGAGGTGAGGATCCAGGCCGGGTCGACCAGGGCGCCCGTGCAGGCCTTCGTGGGTGTGGCGATCCGGGCGACGAACGGGTGGGTGCCGACCGGGACCGCGGTGCCGCCGGACAGGGCCTCGGCCGGGGTCGCGGTCAGCAGGCTGCCGGCGAACAGGGTGACGGAAAGCGCGGTGAGCGTTGTGCGGCCGCGTGGGTGCATCGGGTTTCCCCTCGGTGGGTCGGTGGCGGCGTCCCAGCGGGGCGCCGCCACCGGTGGAACGGTCAGAGCAAGGTCGACTGGGCGGCGTTGAACGTGCCGTTGCTGCTCCACTTGACGCCCTCGTGGTCGAAACCGCCGGTGGCGTTCGCGTGGAAGCGGAACAGGTTCGTGTTCGAGCCGCCGTAGTCGTAGGAAGCGAGCAGGTCCGTGCGGCCGTCGCCGTCGAAGTCGCCCGCGGTCCACTGCGACTGGCCGAGGTTCCACTGGCCCGGCCCGCTCGTCCACTGCGTGACCGGTGCGTCGACGCCGGTGGCCGTGGCGTGCCAGGTGCGGAACGTCAGGTTCGCGCCGCCGAGGTCGATCGCGGCGCCGAGGTCGGTGCGCCCGTCGCCGTCGAAGTCGCCGGAGACGAACTTCGCCATCCCGGTGGGGATGCTGCCGCTCCACTTGCCGCCCTGCGAGTCGAGCCCGCCGGAAGCGTTGCCGTAGAACAGGAACAGGGTCGCCGAGTTGTCGTGGTAGTCGTAGAACGCGGCCAGGTCGGCCCGGCCGTCGCCGTTGAAGTCGCCGCCCCGCCAGCTGGACTGGGCGAGGTACCAGTTGTTCGGCCCGGTGCGCCACTGCGTGACCGGGGCGTCGAACCCGGTCGCCGTCGCGTGCCAGGTCAGCATGCTCAGGTCGGCGTTGCCGTTGTCGTAGGCGGCGGCGATGTCGGTGCGGCCGTCGCCGTCGAAGTCGCCGGCGGTGAACCGCGCGTTCAGCGGCCGGAACGCGCCGCTCCACTTGATGCCCTGGTGGTCGAACCCGCCGGAAGCGTTCGCGTACCAGAGGAACAGGTTCGAGCCGCCGTCCAGGTAGTCGTAGAACGCGGCGATGTCGGTGCGGCCGTCGCCGTTGAAGTCGCCGCTGACCCAGCGGGCCTTGGTGGCCTCCCAGCCGTCGGCGCTCCACTTCAGCTCCGGGGCGCCCACGCCGCCGGCCGCGGTCGTCGGCCAGACGTACATGCCGGTGCGGGCGTTCTTCAGGTCGTAGGCCGCACCAGCGTCGTCCTTGCCGTCGCCGGTGAAGTCGTTGGCCGCCGAGACCGGCGTGGCCGCCGAGATCACGTCGGTCGGCGTGCTCGACCAGCCGTCGGTCGTCGCGACGACGATGCGGTAGTACCGGGTCTGCTTGGCGGGCAGGCCGGTGTGCGTGTACGACGTGCCGCCGACGCTGCCCAGCAGGTGCGCGCTGTCGACCGGCACGTCCGGGGTGGCCGAGGCGTAGACGCGGTAGCCGGTGCGGTCGCCGACCGGGTGCCAGGTCAGGGTGATCGCGTGCCCCACGGCCTTGGCCGACGGCGCCAGCGCCTGCTGGCGGATCCACCCGGCGATGTCGTCGACCCGGGCGGCGGTGGTGCCCTGCCGGGTCGTGGTCTCCCCGAAGCAGCCGTGCTGCCACGACGCGCCGGCCACCGCGACGACGTCGGTGCGGCCGCCGGCGTCGCGGAAGACCGGCGCGCCGGCGTCCCCGCGGCAGGCGTCGGTGCCGTTCGTCCCGGTGAGCGACAGGGTGGTCGCCGTCGAGGACGGTGCCTTGAACGTGCCGACGTGCAGCGTGTCGGGCACCCACTCGCTCTCGGTGCGGCCGTAGCCGGCCAGGCTGAGCGTCTCGTCCCCGCTGGGGGAGTTGACCGGGATGGTGCTCAGCGGCAGGGGAGCGATGTCGGTGACCGGCGTGGCGAGCCGGGCCAGCGCGACGTCCCGGTCGGTGCGGACGACGACGTTCGTGACGGGCACCACATGGCCGCCGGTGCCGCTCAGGCTGGTCCGCCCGATGGTCGCGGTGGTCGCCTTGGCGGGCACCCCGCCCTGCGGGTTTTCGGGGAAGCAGCTCGCGGCGGTGAGGACGAGGTCGGGCTCCACGAGCGCGCCTCCGCAGGCCCGCCCGTCGGCGGTGAGTTTCGCGGCGTACGGGTAGGCGCCCGGTGCGGCGGCTGTCCCGCCGGAAACGGCCTCGGCGGGTGCTGCGGTCAGCAACCCGGCGGCCAGCAGGGCCGTGGTGGCTGCCACGGCCCTGGTGGGACGGATGGACATGCGGATTTCTCCCCTTGAACTTCGGAGCAGGGCGGCGATCAGGGCGCGGCGGTCAGCTGCAGCAGGGTGGTCGGCGCGTTGTTCGGGTTGATGCCGACGCCGACCTGGGTGCTGCCGCTCGGGTTCACGTCCACAGCGGTGTGCTGACCGGCGTCGGTGGTGACCTCCGCCTTGACCTTGTGCCCGGTGCCGGTGACGCGGCCGTCGCCGCGGATCTCGTAGACGGCGGGGATGCGCAGGTCCAGGCGCCCGGTCGGGGCGAGGACCTTGAAGCAGACGAGGCCGTTGGTGCCGACGTCCTCGGTGGAGCGGACCTGCATCACGCTGACGTTGTTCACCGGCGGGGTGGCGCAGTCGGCGATGACGATGTGGCCGTCACCGGAGATCAGGGTGACGTGGTACTGCGCCAGGACGGCCGCGGCACCGGGGTAGGAGTAGTCCTCGACGATCGACGGCGGGGTGTCGTCCTGGGCGGTGTTCGACGCGGCGGAGGCGGTCCACACCCCGGCGGTGGCGAGCCCGGCGACGGCCACGGCCGTGACGGCGATCTTCTTGCTGACGTGCATGTGTTCGTCCTTCTCGTTGGTGCCGGCGGACCGGTTCCGGCCGGCGGGGCACGGGTGGGGCCGGCCGCGCCGGCCGGGGTGGCACCGATCCCTCGGTGAATGCGTTTGCGAAATGATGGTTCGACGGTTTTCGCCGATGCGTGACAGGCCGTGGAGCGGTGTCCCGCTCAACGGAGAAATGGCGCCTCAGGGGAATGGTCCCCCCGCGCTGCCGGCCCCCCGACCGGTTTTCCTCCCCTAGTCGATCCCTCCCGGTCTGTCCATACGCCGAACGTCGCAACCCTCGTGATCGTGGTCGCAGTCGTGCAGGTCAGGCCCCCTGGCGGGCATTTGTCCGTTTTCCCTTAAGGGCGGGAAACGGCTGTTCGCCCGGTCATCCCATCGACAGGGAACCCCGGATATTACCCCTCCGGGAAGTGATGTACCTCACATTCCGGTGCGACCAGACGTTTGGTTACTGTGTGAAAGCCTGTCGCTCCGGCGGAGGCCAAGAGGGGTGTTCAATTCTTTCGCACGCTTGTTTCGGCGTGCCCGCAATTCTTTCCGGCGAGACCGCCGTGCGTCCGGACCTGCCGTGCGCCCGCTCCCGGACCGCGTAGGGATGGGAAGGGCTCGGAATGGGGATGCGACACCGGACGCGCGGGCGGTTCACCGTGGCGACGGCGGTGGTCACGCTCGTCACAGTGCTGGCGTCCGTGCTGCAGGTGCCGGCCGCGACCGCCGCCCCGGCGGCGGCACCCGGCGGCGACCGGGCCCGCGTGCTGTCGCTGTGGCGGTTCGGCGGCGCGACCACCAAGGCGGCCGCCGCGCAGGCGCTCGCCGGGTCGGACGCGGACGTCTCCGCCTTCCTGACGACCGGTCGCCTGCGGACCGAGCCGGTCGACCGGCGGATCCGCGTCAACCAGCTGATGGCCGCCGGCGGGACGGCGCTGAAGGCCGCCGCGCAGACCGCCCTCGACGCCGGGACCGACGAAGCGCTGGCCGCGTTCCTCGACACCGGCTGGCAGCAGTCCTGGCAGACCGACCAGCGGGTGCGGGTCGACCAGATCATGGCCTCGGGCGGGCCGGAAGTGAAGAAGGTCGCCCAGCAGGCCCTGGACGCCGGGACGGTCGACGCGCTCCGGCAGTTCGTCGACAGCGGCTGGCGCACCCCGTGGGAGAACGACCAGCGGATCCGGGTCAACCAGATCATGGCCTCGGGCGGCCCCGAGGTGAAGAAGGTCGCCCAGCAGGCACTCGACGCGAACTCCGTCGACAGCCTCGTCCAGTTCCTCGACTACGACTGGCCGATCGCGCAGGCCCGCGACCAGGAGACGGCCGACATCAGCGCGCTGGTCTCGGCGGCGCTCGACGCCGGTCAGCAGGCCGCGCAGCAGACGGTCGCGGCCAAGGACGCCGCCGACCGTGCGGTCAAGGCGGCCGAAGAGGCCAAGCTGGCCGCGCAGCGGGCCCAGGCCGACGCGCAGGCGTCACAGGGCAAGGCCGCCGAAGCCGCGGCTGCCGCGGCCCGAGCGGCGACGGCGGCCCAGGGCGCGGCTGCGGCCGCGCGGGAAGCGACCAGCGCCGCGAACGCCGCGAGCGCGGCGGCCCAGGTCGCGGCGAGCGCCGCGGCGCGGGCGGCCGCGGCGGCCACCAAGGCGGGCCGGGCCGCCGCCCAGGCCGACGACGCGGCGGCGCTCGCCGCCGGGGACGCCACCAAGGCCGCCGACGCGCGGAAGGCGGCCCAGGCCGCCCGCGACGTCGCCGCCGGAGCGAAGCTCGCCGCGGACGCGGCCAAGGCGGCCGGCGAGGCGGCCACCCAGGCCGGGCTCGCGGCGGACGCCGCCAAGGATGCCAGCGGGCGTTCGACGACGGCCGCGGACGCGGCCACCCAGGCGGCCGGGTTCGCCCGCGCCGCCGGCGCGGACGCCTCCGCCGCCACCGCGGCGGCCGAGCGGGCCCGCGCCAACGCCGCCCGGGCGGCCCGGGCCGCCTCGGCGGCCGCGTCGCTCGCCCGCCAGGCGGCGACCGCGGCGAACGACGCGCGGAACGCGGCCAACGCGGCGGCGGACCTGGCACTGGCGGCCGCACAGGCCGCCGACGAAGCCGCCGCGCACGCCGGTGAAGCCGCCGACGCGGCACGGGAAGCCACCGAGCACGCGAACGCGGCCAGCCACGCGGCGGAGGCCGCCGCGACCGCCGCGACCCAGGCCAAGGCCGTCTTCGACGCCGCGCGCCGGGCCGACGACGAGCGGATGGCCGTCGAGGCGGAGCAGGCGGACGAGGACGCCCGCGAGCTGGCTTCGGCGCTGGCGGCCCAGCCGGCCGTCGTCGCGTGGGACGCGCCGCAGGCCGACCACCGCACAGCCGAGACGAACCGGCTGATCGCCGAGGCGAACGCCCCCGGCGCGGACCCGGCGCTCGTGCTGGCCGACGCCCGCAAGGTGGCACTGACACTGGCCGGCTCCGACGGCCCGTGGACGCGGGCGGCCGCGACCGCGGCACTGACCGCCTCGGACCCGGAAGCCGTCGCCTACGTCAAGGGTGGTGTGCAGTCGGCGGCCGGCCAGGACGACCGCGTGGTGCTCGCGGACCTGAAGGTCACCGGCAGCGCCGCCATGCAGAAGGCCGCGAACGCCGCACTGGCGGGTTCGGACGCCGACGTCCAGCGCTTCCTGACGACCCGCGAGTACCCGGGCCGGTACGTCGAAGACCGGCTCAAGGTCAACCAGATCATGGCCGCGTCGCAGCAGGCGGGCGGTGTCGCGGTGCCGGCCGCCGCGCAGCGCGCGCTCGACGAAGACACGAGCGCGTCCCTGCGGGCGTTCCTCGGCACCGGCCAGTACGCCGCGCAGGCGAGCGACGAGCGGGTCAAGGTCAACCAGCTGATGGCGGCCGGCGGACCGGAGGTCCGCGCGCAGGCCCAGGCGGCCCTCGACGGCCCGCCGGCCTTCCTGCACCAGTTCCTCGCAAGCGGGCAGTTCGCCGCGGCCCGGCGGGACCAGAACACGGCGGCGCACAACGCACTCGTCGCGGGCTTGGTGCTGCAGGCGGCCGAGACGGCGGCCACCGCGGCGCAGAACGCCAACGACGCGCAAGCCGCCGCCGCGCGGGCCCGCCACGCGGCGGCCGAAGCGGACAACTACGCGCGACAGGCGGCCGCGGCGGCCGACCAGGCGGCGGAGTACGCCCGGCAGGCCGCGCAGTCGGCCACGGACGCGGAGAACTCCGCGCGGGCCGCGGCCGCCTCCGCACGGACCGCCGCGGCCGCGGCGGACTCGGCGCGGGCGTCGGCGCAGAAGGCCACGCACTTCGCCTTGTCGGCACAGGCTTCCGCGAGCGAGGCCGCGCGCTACGCGGCCGAGGCGTACGGCGCGTCGAAGCGTGCGTACGACTCCGCGAAGAACGCCGGCGAAGACGCCCAGAAGGCACTCGACGCCGCAAAAGCCGCGGGAGACGCGGCGAAGACGAAGGTCGACGCCGAACGGGAGGTCCTCCGCAAACAGCGGGAACAGGCGTGCTTCGCGAAGTTCCCCGACGCCGCCAGCAGCAACTACCAGGACTGCGTGCTGATCGTCACCGGGACGGACTCCGACCGGGCCCGGATCATGCTGAGCCGCGGGGAAGCCTGCCTGGACTGGAACGTGCAGGGCAGCCCACAGTTCAACCGCTGCGTCATGCCGCAGAACATCTTCGCCGTCGACTTCGTGCCGCAGACGTGGATGCAGTACCTGCCCACGATCGAGCAGTGGAAGCAGTCGCAGGCACAGGCCGACACCTTGCTCGGCATCCTCGCCATCACCATCGGCGCCGTCCTGCTGACCGCGGCGTGCGGCCCGTGCGGCGAGATCATCGGCGGCCTGGCCCTCTCGCTGACGCCCGAGGGCGCGGCCCTGATGCCGTTCCTCACCACGGCCGCGGCCATTTCCGCGGAAGCGGCCGCGGGGGCGGTGGCCTTCCGCACCGCGATGGCGGAGCTCGAGGCGGCGACCGTCGAGGCGGAAGCCCTCGACGCGGCCTTGGCCGCGCAGACGGCCAAACTCGCTCAGCTGGCCGAGGAAGAGCGGATCTACCAGCTGGGCGTCGACCCGGCGATCGGCGGCTACCGCGCGTCCGAAGCGGAGACCGCCGTCCGGGTGGAGCAGGAACTGGGGATCCAGCTGCAGCGCGCTCCCCACGGCGCGTCCTACGACTGGGCGGGCAGCGACGGCTTCACCTACGACGCCGTCGGCAACTTCCCGGGTAAGTTCTTCGACCAGCAGTGGGAGAGCCTGAAGACGCAGATCGTCCGGCACATCGAGGAGAAGGCGGAGCGGGTTCCGGTGGACGTGTCCCAGTTCAGTCCCGAGCAGATCCAGAAGGTCCGCGACTTCATCGCGCCGCTCGGGCCGAACGTGTTCGTCGTGGGGGCCTGATGTCGGGGAACATCGGGCGGACCGGCTCACCGGACTGGTGGGTCGCTTCCAGCGGCACGTACTACTGGGTGCTGGACCACCTCGCCTCGATCGTCTCGGACGAGGGTGTGGCGGAGCAGTTCCGGGCGGCGTCCACGCACGGCTTCCGCACGTTCGACCTCGGCGACCTCACCCCGGCGCAGCGGCGGGAGGTCCTGGAGCTGATCCAGGGCCCGCTGGCCCCGGCGGTGGCGGCGCGGTTCCCGGGTCCGGACGGCGAGGCGGTCCGCAAGTTCGTCGACGAGCTCAAGACCGTGGCGAAGTCCTGGGCGGATTGACGGACCATGTCGGCACCACAGCACGATTCCGAGCTCTTCGACGAGCTCATGCACGCCGAGCTCCGAAATCAGCCGGTCAGCCGCTACGCGATCGCGACACTCGTGTTCGGGCTGCTCGGCGGCCTGATCGCCCCGCTGTTCGCCGCCGTCGCGATCCACCGGATCAGGAAGCGGCACCAGCGCGGGCTGGCGCTGGTGATCTGCGGGCTGGTGGCCTTCACGGCCTGGATGGGCGTGCTCGCGTACCAGGTGAGCACCGGGACGGCGTGGTGGCAACAGTGGTCGGTGGCGGCCCCGGGAAAGCTGCCCGAGGGCGTGGCGCACGGGCTCGACCTGACCGTGGGCGAATGCTTCTGGGCCCCGGCCGCCTCGGGCGCCGCCGACGTGTTCCGGAGGCCCTGCGCAGAGGGTCACACCGGTGAGGCGTTCGAGATCCTCCCGCTGGGTGACGGCCCGATGCCCGACATCCTCGAGCTCTACCGGACCACGCTGGCCCGGTGCGAAGCCGACGCCCGCCCGGTGCCCGGCGTCCGCGTGCAGGTCATGACGCCGACGTCGGACAGCTGGGGCCAGGGCAGGCACCGGGCGATCTGCTACTACCGCTTCGACGCCGAGACGACCGGGCAGGTGCGATAGCCGTGGTGACGGCGAAGTCCGGGACGCTCCGGGTCCTGGCGGACTACGACTGCTGGGCGCTGTGGCCGTCCACGAAGCGGGGGACGGAAAACGTCGACCCGGCGGATCCCCGGCTGGGGTTGAGCCCGGCCCTGGCGCGCGACCTGAACCGCTGGGCCGACGAATACACCGCGACCCTGGACCGCGCCGACCCGATGGCGTCCGGCTTCCCGTCCGAAGCGGCGGAGCAGGACTTCGTGGCTCAGGGCCGTCACCTGGCGGAAGAGCTGCGGGCTCAGGTGGGTCCCGAATGGCGGGTCACGTACTACGACAGCGGGCTCGGCCGGGACGTCGAGATCCAGGGTCCCGCCTGAGTGGACATCGAAACCCTGATGACCCGGCTCGCGCGAGCCGGCGTCACGGGTGAAGCCGCGCCGGAGTCGTTCGCCGCGATGGCCGGCGGTGTGAACGGGGACGCGTTCAGGACTCCACCGGTTTCGTCCACGCCACCTGGACCAGCCCGGTCCCGTGCCGCCGCGACACCAACGTTCCCCGCCCAGGCGGCTGCGGCGAAGGCTTCACGTCCGCCAGCAACGCCCCTTCGTCCTTCGTCCCCGACATGATCAGCCCCGGCGAGCCCAGCTCCCGCAGCCGCTGCAGCACCGGCTCGAACAACGCCCGTCCGGCACCGCCCGAGCCCCGGACGATCACCAGGTGCAGCCCGATGTCCCGGGCCTGCGGCAGGAACTCCAGCAACGGCTGCAACGGGTTCCGCCCCACCGTCGCGACCAGCTCGTAGTCGTCCACCAGCACGAACAGCTCCGGCCCACGCCACCAGGACCGGTTCCGCAGCTGTTCCGGCGTCACCGACGGGCCGGGCAGCCGGTTGCGCATCGCGGTAGCGCACTCGCCGATCAGGTCCGTCAGCTTGCCCTCCGCGCCCGCGTACCCCAGCAGGTGCGGTTCGGACACCGCACCCAGCAGGCCGCGGCGGTAGTCCGCCACGATGATCGCCGCCTCTTCCGGCGTGTACGCCGACGTGATGCCCCGAGCGATGGCTCGCAGCAGCGAGCTCTTCCCGGACTCGACGTCGCCGAACGCCACGAAGTGCGGGTCTGCCGCGAAGTCCAGGTGCACCGGGCGCAACGTCGATTCCGCGATGCCCAACGTGACCTGACGGGACGGCGACGGCGGCAAGGACTCCAGCGGCACTTCCGGTGGCAGCAGCCGGACCTGCGGGGCACGCGGTCCCTGCCACGCCTCGGAAATCCGCCGCACGAGGTCGACGCCGCCGGCGCCGACGGTCTCCGGGCGCTGGTCGGTGTCGATGCGGGGCAACGCCGCCAAGAAGTGCAGCTTCTCCGCCGTGATGCCGCGGCCCGGGCGGTCGGCCGGGACGTTGGCCGCGACCTTGCGGTCGATCGACGAGTCCATCGGGTCGCCGAGGCGGAGCTCGAACCGGGTGCCGATGGCGTCGCGCAGCTGGGCGCGGACGCCGATCCACTGGTTGAGCGAGACGATCACGTGGATGCCGAAGCCGAGCCCGCGCGCGGCCAGGCCGGTGATCTGCTCTTCCAGCTGCTCGTACTCCTGGCGGATCGTGGTCCAGTTGTCCACGAAGAGGAACACGTCGCCGAACTCGCGGTCGTCGGTGCTCTCGGTGTACTCCGCGCGGCGGGCGCGGAACGCCGTCATCGACTCGATCCCCTGTGCCGCGAAGAACTCCTCGCGCTGCTCCAGCAACGTCGTCAGCTCGGCCACCACACGACGGCAGCGCTGCGCGTCACGGCGGGTCGCATACCCCGAGACGTGCGGCAGGCCGGCGATCGGCGCGAGCGCGCCGCCGCCCATGTCGAGCACGAAGAGCTGGACCTCGGCCGGCGTGTGGGTCAGCGCGAGCATGCCCGCGATGTCCTTCATGAGCGTGGACTTCCCGCTCTGCGGTGCCCCGACGATCAACGCGTGCCCGGCCGCGCCGGAGAAGTCGGCCCAGTGCAGGTCGCGGCGCTGCTCGAACGGCTTGTCCACCAGCGCCACCGGGATGGTCAGCTTCCCGTTGCCGCCCCAGCCGAGCGGGCACAGGCCGCGGGCCGCGTCCTCGCCCAGCGGCGGCAGCAGCTGGTCCAGCGTCGGCGGTTCGGCCAGCGGCGGCAGCCAGATCTGGTGTGCGGCCGGCCCGCGGCCCTCCAGCCGGGACAGCATCGCGCCGATGATCGTCTCGCCGGTGCCTTCCGCTTCCGAAACGGGAGACACCTCCGTCGTCACCGGGATTTCCACCGGGGCCAGGGAAAACGGCAGCACGCCGAGCTCCTGGCCGTCCTCGCGGACGACCGTGCTCCGCGGCGGCAGCTCGCCGGAGACGTAGGCCGCCTTGAGCCGGATCAGCGTCTCGGTGTCGGACTTCAGGTACGCCGACCCCGGCACCGGCGGCAGGTGGTAGGCGTCCGCGACGCCCAGCACCGCCCGGCTTTCCGCGGCGGAGAACGTTCGCAGCCCGATCCGGTACGACAGGTGGGAGTCGAGCCCGCGCAGCCGGCCCTCTTCCAGGCGCTGCGAGGCCAGCAGGAGGTGAATCCCGAGCGAGCGCCCGAGCCGCCCGATCGCGACGAACAGGTCGATGAACTCCGGGCGCGAGGACAGCAGCTCGCTGAACTCGTCGATGATCACCAGCAGCGACGGCAGCGGTTCGAGCGGCGCGCCGTCCGCGCGGGCCTTCTCGTAGTCGCGCACGGACGCGTAGTTCCCGGCCGCGTGCAGCAGCTCCTGCCGCCGCAGCAGCTCGCCGTTGAGCGCGTCCGCCATCCGGTCGACCAGCGCGAGGTCGTCGGACAGGTTGGTGATGACGGCGCAGGTGTGCGGCAGCCCGGTCATCCCGGCGAAGGTCGCGCCGCCCTTGAAGTCGATGAGCGCCAGGTTGAGCGTCTCCGACGAGTGCATCACGGCCAGCGCCGTCACCAGTGTCCGCAGCAGCTCGCTCTTGCCGGACCCGGTCGCGCCGATGACCAGGCCGTGCGGGCCCATCCCGCCCTCGGCCGACTCCTTGAGGTCCAGCTCGACCGGACGGCCTTCCGGGTTGACGCCCAGCGGGATCCGCAGCCGGTCCCGGGCCGCGCGCGGTGCCCACGTCACCGTCGTGTCGGTGTCGCGCGGGTCGCCGATGCCGAGCAGCCCGGCCAGGCCGAACGTCGTGGACATCGGTTTCTCGCCGACGACCGCGGCGGGTGTGTGCAACGGCGTCAGCATCCTGGCCAGTGCCTCGGCGGCGCCGCGGTCGAGGGCGTCCGGGCGGCCGAGGAAGCCGAGCCGCTGCTCGCCGCCTTCGCCGACGACCATGCCGAGGGACTCCGGTGCGGTGTGCAGGCTCAGCAGCTTCTCGCTCGAGGACGCCCGCGGGTGCTCCTGCCCGACTTCGATCACGGTGACGCCGAGCCTGCCGTCCTCGCCGATCAGCCGGGGCTCGCCGTGGGCGGTGCCGCCGTCGACGACTACCACGAGGTGGGGCAGGTCGAGCCCGTCCGCCGCGCGACGGCTGAACGCGGGGCGTTCGCCCAGGTCGGTGCCCAGGAGCTCGGCCAGGCCGGCCGCGGTGTCGGCGGCGAGCCGTTTCGAGCCCACGGCGTCGGCCGCGCCCGCCGCCGTGGCGTGCGGCAGCCACTTCGCCCATTCCCAGTCGTGCTGCCGGGCCGGCGAAACGCAGACCGCGACCCGCAGGTCCGCGGGGGAGTGGAAGGTGACCAGCTGGCACAGCAGCGCCCGCACCAGTCCGAGCACGTCGGGCCGCCGCCCGGCCACGGTGACCGCGGCGAACGACCGCAGCGACAGCGCGACCGGCAGGCCGTCCACCGTCGAGTAGGTGCGGATGAAGTGCTTGAGGCTGGTGGAGGACACCGGGTCGAGGTCCTCCAGCGGCACGGTCTGCGGTGCCTTCAGCGGCGTCGCGAGCCGCTGCGGCCCGGTGCCCGCACGCACCTGCGCGAACTGCGGTTCGCCGCGGCGGCGGTCCCACAGCTTCCCGGTCTCGACGTAGGCCCACAGGTCGGCCGGATCGGGCTGGACGGCGATCATGGCCGCGCGCTGGCCGTCGGCGATGTCGCGGACCTGGGCGCGCAGCCCGGAAAGGTACCGCTGGTAGTCCCGGCGCTCGTCGTTGATCTGCGCCTTCTTGGCCATCCCGCCACGCCCGAGGGACATCACGACCATGCCGCCCATGGCGCAGATGAAGAGGGCACCGAAGATCCAGGTCATCACCCCGCCGTCGCGTCCGATGTAGACGAACGACATCGCGCCCATGCCGAGCATCATCGGCAGGAACATCATCAGCTGCACCATGCCGCCGGACGAGCTCTTCGGGAGCATCGGCGGCGACTGCAGCACGATTTCGCTCGGTCGGTCGGGCGACAGGCTCATGTGAACAGGTTGCTCCAGTTCGCGGGCGGCTCTGACCGGTATTTTGGCCACTTGCCGCTCGCGCACGGTGGGTACTTTTGCCGTCCGCCCGCTTCCGGGGCCGAACTTACGCTCAGCCGAGCAAGCCACCCGGAAGGAGACCCATGGCCGGCGAGTACCGGGCTGAGCCCGAGGCGATGCGCTCCGCCGTGGGCAACGTCGGGGGCATCATCGCCCACGGCATCAACGCCGTGGCCGACCTCGAACGGCTCGTCGTCCAGCCGATGTCGTTCGCGACGTTCGGCAGCGCGGTCGCCGCCGCGAACGCGGCCCTGCACTCCAGCCAGATCACCGCCGTCCGCACGCTCCTGCAGCTGCTGCAGCAGGTCAACGGGCTCGTCAAGGCCAGTGCGGACGCCTACCAGGCGGCCGACCGGGACGTCGCCGCGGGCTACGGCGGTGGGCACGGTTCGACGAGCGCGGCGTCGTCGATCTGGGGCAGCTCGCACGCTTCCGAGCTCGCCACCCTGGCCATCAACGACAGCGCGGGCGCCCACGGCGAACCGTCGTCGGTCGGGAACGTGCTGCGCTACCTGGGGGACGCGCAGCTGGGCAGGCTCGGCGACCACCCGATCACCGACACGCGCTTCCACGGCGTCGCCGACTTCAACGACTGGCTCGCCGGCGACGCCGACAACCAGGCGCGGGTCGGGCTGATCGAGGTCTACGCGGGCACCGCGCGGACGTTCTCCGACGTGCCCGGCGGCGTGCACAGCGGCGACGTCGTGGTCGTGGAGCCGCTGCTGTTCTCCGACCGCCAGCCGGTCATCGGCGTCGCCGGCGACGGCGGCCGCCTCTACAACCACGGGCTGCTCGACGCCCGCACCGGCGGGCTGGCGAGGGTCAGCGTCTACCGGCCCGCGTCCGTCGTCTGATCGTCCGCCTTTCGAACTCTGTGAGGACCGATGCTGACTTTCCCGAACTCCAGCGCGATGGACGCGACCGCGTCCTCGGGCGGCCCGATCACGATCCTGCCGCAGATCGTGACCGGCCAGCCGGAGCAGATCGCCAAGCACGTCGCGGACCTCGTTCGCAAGGCCGAGCAGTTCCTCGGCATGTACAACGAGCTGACGAAGGCCGCCGACCAGCTGGGCAAGATCTGGTCGGGGGCGGCCAGCGAGTCGGCGTTGAAGAAGATCAGCGACTCCCTCGGCCAGCTGACGAAGATCATCGACGTCGTCCAGAAGGGCGCCGAGCTGCTGGGCGTCTCCGGCACGCTGATCAAGACCGCGCAGGAGGCCTACCGTGCGGTGGTCGCCGCGGTGAACCCCACGGTCGCCGCGCTGATGTCGAACTGGTGGACCTACGGGGCCGCGGTCGCTTTGTCGACCGCGACCAGTGCGTCGCTGCGGGCGTTCATCACCGCGATCGGCGCGCTGCTCAAGGCACTCGGCGCGGTGGACCTCGCCCAGCAGGTCACCACGCTGGCGCAGGTCATCGGCGAGATCGAGAAGCTCTTCCACCACGGTTCCGGCAGTTCGGGTGCGACGGCGCCGTCGATCGGGAACACCCCGGTCACCGCACCGCAGTCCCCGCCGCCGGTGGCGAGCCCGTCGGGGCAGCAGGCGGTGGCGGGCGGGAGCGGCGGGGGGATCCCGCAGCAGCCCTCGTTCACTGACTACACCCCGCCCGCGCTCGCCACCGGCGGCGGTTCCAGCGGCGCGGCCACGCCCGCCAACAGCTGGATCCCCGTCGACCACCCGGTGACGCCGCCTTCGGTGCCGTCCCCCGCGCCCGCGCCTTCGATCCCCGCTCCGGCCGCCGGGCACGCCGACGAGGTCGTCATCCACACCAACCTCACCACCGGTGAGTCCACTGTGGAGGCTCCGGGCGGCCAGGACTTCGACCTCGATATCGACCTGGACTACAACGGCAAGCACTTCAGCCAGCACGTCGGTTACGACGCGGCCGGGAACTAGCCGATGGCGGGCTCGGGGGTGGTCGACGCGTCGGGGGTGGTCAGCTCCGTGCTGTCGGGGTACCGGCGCGTGCTCGTCGAGTGCCGCCGGCGCGTCACCGGCGACCCCGGGGCGCTGAGCGCCGCCTCGCAGCGCGTCGCGACCCGGGCCTCGGCGGTTTCGGGCCGGGCGCGCGAAATCGACGAGTCCGCGAAGGCCCTGCACGCGGACTGGGACGGTGACGCCTACACGGCGTTCGCGACGGCGGCGGGCGAACTCGGCAAGGAACTCGCCGACACCGCCGCGAAACTCGACGACCAGGCGAAGCGGCTCGGCGTGGCGGCCCGGCTCGTGCAGTCCGCGGAAGCCGCCGTGGACTCGGTGCTCGCGCAGTTCGACCAGTACGCCGCCCAGCTGACCGCCCAGGCCCGCGCGGTGAACTCCGCTTCGGTCGGCGCGTTCATCCAGGCCGCGCGGCAACTCGGGGAACAGAGCGTGGCGGCGGCCCGCCAGGTCGTCGACGAGTTCTCCGACGCGCTCGCCGAGCTGTTCCCGCCCGAAGGCGTCGGACGGCTGGAGCACGAGCTCGGCAAGTGGGCGCGCGGGCCGCTGCACTGGCTCAACGGCGAACCCCTCGACGGCCGGAAGCGGCCGCGGACCGTGCCGTCGTGGTTCGGCAACTCCGGCTGGAAGAAACTGACCTGGGACGGCCTCGAAGGCACCCGGGCGCCGAAGAAGGCCGACACGCCGTTCGGGCAGCCGGAACCCGACGGCGTCAAGGAAAAGCTCGCCCGCAACACCGAGATCACCTACTACAAGTTCCAGCACGAGCAGGACGGCTGGTCCCCGGGCTACGACGGGAAGATCACGTCGAAGGGCTGGGACGCCTCCGCGTCCGGGCACGCGGAACTCGCGGCGCTGCACGGCGAGGCCGAAGCCAAAAAGGAGTGGGGTGTCGCCGAAGCCCACGCCAAGGGCACGGTGTTCGCCGGCGGAGAGGCGAGCGCCTCCGGCACCATCGGGGCGCACGGTGTCGGCGCCCACGCGAACGCTTTCGTCGGCGGGAAGGTCGAGGGCGAGCTCGCCGCGGACGTCGCGGGCATCGGCGTCGGCGCCAACGGCACGCTGCAGTACGGCCTCGGCGCGCAGCTCGACGCCCAGGCCGTCTACGACGCCGGGCACCTCAAGGTGAACTTCAAGGCGGGCGCGGCACTCGGCCTCGGCCTGGGTGTCGGCGCGAAGATCGACATCGACCTGCCGAAGCTCGGCCACACCATCGGCGAGTACGGCGGCGCGGCGGTCGACGCCGTCAGCCACGCGGCTTCGGACGCGGCCGACGCCGTGGGTGCCGCTTGGGACGACGCGGTCGCGTACGTGGGGCTGTGATGACGCTTCCCCTCGACTTCGTCATCCCGGACGGCTGGACCGCCGTCGACCCGGGCGACTCCGGCGCGGTGTTCGTCGCCGTGCACCCGGTGCCGGGTGAGGAGTTCACGCCGAACATCACGGTCGGCGTCCAGCAGCGGCCGGACGACGCCTCGATCGACGCCGTCGCCGACGAAGCCGTCGAGCGCCTTTCGCGGACGCTGGCCGGGCTCGACGTGCTGAGCCGCCGCGACGTCGGCGACGCGGCCGCGCCCGCCGTCATGCAGCTGCTGCGGCTGCGCACCGGCGAAGGCACCGAGCTGATCCAGACCCAGGTGCACCTGACGGTCCCCGGCGCCACGCCGGCCGAGCGTCTCGTGCTCGAGCTCGCCTGCACGGCCGCGCCCGCGACCGCCCGGCGGCTCTCACCCGGTTTCCAGCGGTTCGTGGCCAGCGTCCACGTCCGCCAGCACGAAGGGAAGCAACAGTGACCGATCCGTACGCGGTGCCGGACATGGACGAGCTGCTCGCTCAGGTGCGCAAGCAGACCGAAGAGGTCCAGCGGATCCAGCGCACGGTCGAGGCGATGGAGATCAAGGCGCATTCGCGGCAGAACGAGGTCACCGTCACCCTCCGCGGCGACGGGCGCTTCACCTCGATCGACATCGACCCCCGCGCGATCCGCGAGTACGACGCCCGCAACCTCTCGGAGATCGTCCTGGAGGCGGTGAACGCCGGGTTGCAGAAGCTCGCGGAAGCTTCGAGCGCCAAGTTCGCCCCGGTCATCGCGGCCGCGAAAGACGTGTGATGACCGCCGACGTACTCCTTCCCGCGGAGGCGGCATGAGCACGGCGTCTCTCACCGGCACGACCCGGCGGGTCACGGTGGTCACGCCGAGGGCCCGCGTCGACGTCGCCCTGCCCCAGCAGTCGACGTTCGCCGAGCTGGTGCCGCAGCTGGTGCGGCTGGCGGGAGCGTCCGGGCAGGCGTCGGCCGAGCATCCCGGCTGGGTGCTTTCCCGGCTCGGCGGCGCACCGTTGGCGTTGGGACTCAGCGTCGCGGCGGCCCAGATCCGGGACGGCGAAGTGCTCCACCTGACCCCGCGGGAACGCCCGCGGGGTCCGCTGCTGTTCGACGACGTCATCGACTCGATCGCCAGCGTCGCCGATTCCGACGGCGGCTGGGGTCCCTCGGTGGCGCGACGCTCCGGCCTGGTCGCCGCGGTCGTGCTGCTGCTGGCGGGCGGCCTGCTGGTGCAGGCGGCGGCGTCCGGCAGCGTCCTGGCGCCGATCGGGACCGGGCTCCTCGCGTTGGTGCTCCTGCTCGGCGGCGGCGCGTTGAGCCGGGCCTACGGCGACGCCGAAGCGGGCGCGGCGGGGTCGCTGGCCGGCGTCGGGGTGGCGCTGCTGGCGGGGATGTCGGTGCTGCCACCGCATCCGCTGTTCTCACTGTCGGCGGGCTCGCTCGCGGCCGGTTTCGCGGCGGTGACGGTGTACGGCGTGCTGGCAGCGGTCTCGGTGGCGGACCGCCTGCCGTGGTTCGTGGCGATCACGGGCGCGGCGGGCTTCGGCGCCCTCACGTCCGGGGTCGTGCTGCTGACGGACGTTTCGCCGCGGGCGGCGGCTTCCGTGGTCGCGGTGCTCTGCACGGCCTTGGCGGCGGTGGCCCCGATGCTGGCGCTGCGCCTGGCCCGCCTGCCGCTGCCGCGCGTCCCGGACGACATGGCGGCGTTCCGGGCGGACGAGCAGCCGTCACTGGGAACGGAGATGATCGGCCGGACGTCCCGGGCCCAGGCGGTGCTGACCGGGTTGCTGGTGGCGCTGGGCCTGGTGGTGCTGGCGGCTTCGGTCGTGCTTTCGTCGGGCGGGCCTTGGGAAGCGGGCCTGGCGGCCTTGCTGGGCGTGGCGTGGATCCTGCGGTCGCGGTCGTACGCGGGCCGCGCGCAGCGGCTGGTCCTGGTCGGTTTCGGCGTGCCGACGCTGGTGTGCGCCGGAGTGTGGCTGGTGGCTTCGGGCAACCGCACGGCGGTGTTCGCGGCCGGCTGCGCGGTGGTACTGGCGGCGGTGATCTGCCTGGTGTACGCGACGCGGGTGGCGCGCGGGCTGCGTTCGCCCTACTGGTCGCGGCTTTTGGACGTTTCGGAGTTCCTGGTGCTGCTGTCGCTGGTGCCGGTGGTGGCGATGATCGCGGGGGTGTACGAAGCCGTCCGGGGTTGACGGTGCCACGCGGACACTGTTAAGACTGCTTTTGGGAGCGCTCCCAGGCTGTTCGCCAGTCGACTCCAGGGAGATGCCATGACACCACGTCGAGACCAGTCCGAAATCCCGGGTTCGCCGCTGCTGCGCCGGCGTACCGTGCTGGCGGCGGGCGCCGCACTGCCGGTGCTGGCGGGCGGGACACCGGCCGCGGCGGCCACCGCGGTGGTCGTCGAACCGTCGAACGTGCAGCAGACGATCCTGGGCTTCGGCGGGATGAACCACACCGTCTGGATCAGCGATCTCACCGCCGCCCAGCGCGAGACGGCGTTCGGCAACGGCACCGGGCAGCTGGGGTTCACCGTGCTGCGCATCCCCGTCCACGAGGACCGCAACAACTGGAGCCGCGAGGTCGCCACGGCCAAGCGGGCGAGCCAGCTCGGGGCCAAGGTCATCGCCTCACCGTGGAACCCGCCCGCCTCGATGACCGAAAGTTTCAGCGGCGGCAAGCGGTTGCGGTACAACGCCTACGGCGCCTATGCACAGCACCTCAACGACTTCACCGCGTTCATGGCGAACAACGGAGTGCCCCTGTACGGGATCTCGGTCCAGAACGAGCCGGACTACGCGCACGACTGGACGGCGTGGACCGCCGCCGAGATCGTCCGGTTCCTGCGCGAGAACGCCGGCACGATCAGCACCCGGGTCATCGCGCCCGAGTCGTTCCAGTACCGGAAGGCCATGTCCGACCCGATCCTCGACGACGCCGCCGCCCTGGCGAACGTGGACATCGTCGGCGCACACCTCTACGGCACCCGGTTCGCGGACCTGCCCTACCCGCTCTTCCAGCAGAAGGGCGGCGGCAAGGAGCTGTGGATGACGGAGGTCTACTACCCCAACAGCACCGACTCGGCCGACCTGTGGCCGCAGGCGCTCGACGTGGGCGAGCACATTCATCGGGCGTTGGTGGACGGGCGGTTCCAGACCTACGTGTGGTGGTACATCCGGCGGTCGTACGGTCCGCTGCGGGAGGACGGGCAGCTCAGCAAGCGGGGGGCTTGCATGGCGCACTTCTCGAAGTGGGTGCGTCCGGGGTTCTCGCGGATCACGGCGACCGCGAACCCGCAGGCGAACGTTTATGTTTCGGCGTTCAAGAGCGGGTCTCGGGTTGTTGTCGTCGCCCTCAACAAGAACGCTGCGGCGGTGGACCTGGCTTTCACGCTCCGGGACACCGGGTCCGCGACGGCGCAGACCTGGGTGACGAGCGCGAGTGCGAACCTCGCGCGGTCCACTGACGTGACTCTCTCGAATGGGGCTTTCAACGCCCAGCTTCCTGCGCGCAGCATCAGGACATTCGTCGTGAACTGAGCCGTCAGGAGTCCAGGGCGAGCGGCAGCGTCTTCCGCACCCCGGCCCCGTGCCGCCCGTGCAGCGGAACCACCGAGGGCGGCACGGGAACCGGAGCACCCGGCCGCGCCCCCACGCGGATCGTCACTTCCGCTTTCTCCTTGCCCCCCGAAGTCCGCGTCAGCGTGTACGACGTCGCCGTGAAAGCCGCCCCGGGAACGGCCAGGTCCAACACCCGCGGCGACCGCGGGCGGAAGCACGCCTGCGTGGAGTCGCCCCACACCCACGACTTCCACCGGTCCGGCGCACCGGAAGCCGCTCCCTGGACGCCCAACGCCACCCGGAGCTCCTTCGCGAGCTCCCCGGCCTCCAGCACCGTGCTCTGGTACCCGGCCTCCGCCAGCGCCCCCATCAGGCTCAACGCCGCCGACGCCGTGCTGCGCAACGCCCCGAGATCGCCCCCGCCCCGGGCCAACGCCGCGATCGGGGCCAGATCCGGCCGGTAGCGCACCGCCAGCCACCGCACCCGCAGCACCTGGTCGCCGTGCGGGATCGCCCACGTCAGCAGCTGGGCCGACGCCAGCGGCACGTCCGTGCGCCGGTACGCCGCACGCAAGACGTCCACCAGGGACGCCGGCGTGCCCGTCCCCGGGGTCAGCCGGACCAGCGCGCTCCACCCGCCGTCGACCTCCGCGACGCCGAAGCGGTTGCCCGCGCGGTCGACGTGCTGGCGCACCTTGACCGGCCCGGCCACGGACAGCAGCGGGTCCGGGCTCTCGCGGCGGGTGTCGTGGCGCCGCAACCGGAACGCCGTCCACGTCAGGGCCCAGCCCGCCGGGTGCCGCCCGGCGAAGCGCACCGACGTCAGCAGCACCAGCGAACCCGCGGCGGCGCTCACGCCGATCTTCACCGGCTGCGTGACGCCGTCGACGAGCCACGCGAGCAGCACGGCGATCGCGGCGAGCTCCCACAGCGCGGCCTGCAGCGGCCGGATCGGCAGCAGCCACGGCAGCGGCGTGGACGCGGGCCGGGACGGTGCCGGGCGGACGGCGGTATCGACGGACACGGGCTCCCCTTTCCCCGGGCGTCCGACGCTACTGCCTCCCCAGATACGGCGTGGGCGTAAAAATTACCCTCGCCGCAGGCCGGTGCGGTGCCTAGCATCGATTGCTCGGAGGGTCGACGCACACAGCCGGGGGCACAGCAGCGTGTGGACGCAGCGGGACCAGATCCAGGCGTACCAGTTCCTCCGCCGCAGGCTCGTTTCCGCGCTCGTCGCCGCCGACGCCAACCACCCCGTCTCGCCCAGCCGGCGGCTCGTGCTGGGCACCGTGCTCGGCGTCGTGGCCGCCCTCCTGGTCACCGCCGTCTTCGGCATCATCGGGCTGCTGAACCCTTCCGGCGGCAAGGACTGGCTGGCCGGCGGCAAGGTGATCGTCGAAGAGGGCACCGGCGCGCGGTTCGTGCTCGGCGCCGACGGCGTGCTCCACCCGGTGCTCAACTACGCGTCGGCGCGGCTGCTGGCCGGCGGCAACGGCGACGCGACCGTTTCGGTGTCGCCGGAGAACCTCGGCAAGGCGGGCCGCGGCACCCAGATCGGCATCCCCGGCGCCCCCGACTCGCTGCCGTCGTCGGGCGCGCTCGTGAAGACACCTTGGACGAGCTGCAGCCGCACCACCCAGGACGCGCCCGCGTCGGCCGAGCCGCGCAGCGCCGTGCTGCTGGCCGCGCCCGCGTCCGGCGTCGAGCTGCCGCGCGACCAGGGCGTGATCGTGCGGCTGCCGCAGGGCGAACGCTTCCTGCTCGCCGGCGGACGGCGCTACAAGCTGAGCGACGAGGCCGCGACCGCGCTGCAGTTCGACAGCTACCCGACGATCGCGGTGTCTTCGCGGTGGATCGACACCGTCCCGGCCGGCCGCGACCTCACCGCGCTGCCGGTCGACGGCGCCGGCGACCGGGGGCCGAGGGTGGGCGGCCGGGACACCCGCGTCGGTGAGGTCGTCGCCGTCGTCGACGCGATGGCCGCGCCCGGTGCCGCCACGTCGTACTACCTCGTGCGCCGGGACGGGCTTGAGCCGGTCGGGCAGACCGAAGCGAGCCTGCTGGTCACCACGGAGGCGAACGCGTCCGCCTACGAAGGCACGCCGAAGCCGGTCGACGTGCGCGCGGCCGACGTCGCCGCGGTCGCGAAGGTCGCCGCGCCGCGCGCGGGTGGCGCCGACCCCGCCGCCTACCCCGACCGCATCCCCGGCAAGGCGCCGATCACCGGGAACTCCGTGGCGCTGTGCGTTCAGGGCAGCCGGTTGCTCGTTTCGGCCGAATTTCCGCTTCCCGTTGGCGCCAAAGCCATCCAGGTCGCCACCAGGACCGAAGCAAGGGTGGCGGACGAGGTGTTCGTGCCTCCCTCGGGGGGAGCCGTCGTCGTCGAGGCCGGTTCGGTCACCGCGTACCTGGTGACCGACACGGGCCGGAAGTACCCGGTGGTGAACGCGCAGGCCTTGGCCTCGCTCGGCTACGGAGGCGTCGCCGGACCGCCGGTCGCAGGTAGTTTGCTGGCATTGGTGCCGACGGGCCCCGCGCTGGACCCGGCCACGGCCGGGCAGCCGGCTCCGTCGGGTGGAACGGGGTGAAAGTCGTGCACATGACAGAAGAGCGTCCGACCGAGGGTGAACTGGGCCAGGGGCGGGTCCGGGTCGCGGTCATCGAAGACCACCCGCTTTACCGCGTCTCCGTCGAACGCGTGCTGGCCGAAGCCGACTTCGTCGAGCTCGGCGCGGTCGTCGATTCGGTCGCCCGGTTCCACGTGCACCGGCAGCCGCCGGGCAGCGTGGTGCTGCTCGACCTGGGCCTTCCGGGCGTCGCGGGTGCGGCGGCCGTGCTGGAGGTGTGCGAGCTCGGGCACCACGTGCTCGTGGTCTCCGCGCAGGCCGAGCCGGAGGTGGTGCTCGGCGCGATCGCGGCGGGGGCGCGCGGCTTCCTGTCGAAGGACATCGACGCCGACGAGCTGCTGATCGCGATCAAGACGGTCGCCGGCGGCGGCGCGTACGTCTCGGCGGTGGTCGCCGGGATGATCATGAAGGACAACGCCGACCGGCCCGCCGTGTCGGTCGAAGCGGAGCTGTCCCCGCGCGAGGAGCAGGTGCTGCGGCTGGTGGCGGCGGGGGAGCGGGACGTCGACATCGCGCTGATCCTCGGCATCGGCGTCCGGACGGTCCGCGGCTACCTCGACCGCATCCGCGACAAGACCGGCGAACGGCGGCGGCCGGGCCTGGTCAAGGAGGCCATCCGGCGTGGCCTGATAGGCGAGGCCGGCCCCCGGCGCGGCGGCCGCAAATGAGCGACTCCGCGCGGCGCATCTCCGTGGGTGTGATCGAGGACCACCCGCTCTACCGGTACGCGCTGACCCGCGTGCTGACCGAGGCGCCGGACATCGAACTCGGCGCGGTGGCCGACTCGGTGGCCCGGTTCGCGGTCCAGGACCAGCCGGCGGGCAGCGTCGTCGTCCTCGACCTCAAGCTGCGCGGTGTCCAGGACGCGGCCGCGGTCCTGGAAGTGGGGCAGATGGGGCACAAGGTGCTGGTGGTGTCCGCGCACGCGGAACAGCCGGAGGTGCTGGGGGCCATGCAGGCGGGCGCGAAGGGCTTCCTGTCCAAGGACGTCGACGGCGACGAGCTGCTGCGGGCGATCCGCACGATCGCCGACGACAACGCGTACGTGTCGCCGACGCTGGCCGGGATGATCATCCAGGACAGCGAAGAGCGGCACGCGGGCCCGAAGATCGTGCTGTCGGAACGCGAAAAGCAGGTCCTCCGCCTGGTGGCGGCGGGGGAGCGGGACGTGGACGTGGCGGAAATCCTGAACATCAGCGTCCGCACGGTCCGGTCGTACCTGGACCGCATCCGCGACAAGACCGGCGAACGGCGACGCGCGGGCTTCGTGCGCGTCGCCATCCGCGAAGGCCTGCTCCGCTGACCCGTAACTCGCGTGACTGAAGCCGTAACTCGCGTGTTTGGAGCCGGAACTCGCGAGTTACGGCTCCAATCACGCCGGTTCCGGCTCAGATCACGCGAGATCCGGGCCTGATCACGCGAGTTACGGGGTGCAGAGGCGGCGGTTGGCCAGGGCTCCCGTTGCCGCGCGAGCCTTGGCCGACACGGCCGGGTCCACGTCCACCAGCAGCGTCTCCGGCGCCGCCCCGGCCTGGGCGACGACCCGGCCGAAACCGTCCGCGACCAGCGAGTACCCGATCCCCGTCGGCGCCTTCGGGTTGACCGTGACGCCCGTCGCCGCGGGGTCGGCCTGGCCGCAGGCCAGCACCCAGCAGCCCGAATCCAGGGCCCGCGCCCGCACGAGGACCTCCCACTGCTCGCGCTTGCCCTCGCCCGCGCCCCACGACGCCGGCAGCAGCACGACGTCGGCGCCGTCGTCGGCCAGCGCGCGGAACAGCTCCGGGAACCGCACGTCGTAGCAGGTCGCGACGCCGTAGACGACGCCGTCCAGCTCGAAGGTCTCCGGCGCGGCACCGGGTGCCACCGTGTCGGACTCGGCGAACCCGAACGCGTCGTAGAGGTGGATCTTGTCGTAGCCGCGGTGGTGCCCGCCGCCGGTGACCAGCAGCGTGTTGCGCACCCGGCCCTCGTCGGCGGGGGTGAACATGCCGGCGACGACGACCACGTCGTGCTCGGCGGCCACCGCGGCCACGGCCGACGCCCACGGGCCTTCCAGTGGCTCCGCGACCGGTGCCAGGGGCCGTCCGAACCGGGCCATCGTCGCTTCCGGGAACACCACGATCCGCGCGCCGTCGGCCACCGCGGCCTCGACGCCGGAGCGAATCAGCTTCAGGTTCGCCTCCGGATCGTCACCCGAGTTGACCTGGCACAACGCGATTCGCGCCACCGCTGCCTCCTGCATGCTGGGATCGGCCGTCACCGGGGAGTATCGCTGAAAAGGCGCTGGGCGTGACCTCGTACCCTGGTGGTCATGTTGAACCGCACCGACCTGCGTGGGCAGGTCCCGACCGCCGCCGAACTGCGCGCCACGCTCCCCCGCGCCGAATACGACGTGGACGCGGCGCTGCATCACGTGCGCCCGGTGGTCGAGGCGGTCCGTGACCGCGGTGTCGAAGCCGTCCTCGAGTACACCGAGAAGTTCGACAAGGTGCGTCCGGCCGCCGTGCGGGTGCCGCGCCTCGAGCTGACCCGCGCTTTGGAAGAGCTCGACCCCGAGGTGCGCGCCGCGCTGGAGGAGTCGATCTCGCGCGCCCGGAAGGTGCACGCCGAGCAGCGCCGCACCGACGTCACGACCACCGTCGCCGAGGGCGGCACGGTCACCGAGAAGTGGGTGCCGGTCGAGCGCGTCGGCCTCTACGCCCCGGGCGGGCTGGCCGTCTACCCGTCGACCGTGGTGATGAACGTCGTCCCGGCGCAGATCGCCGGCGTCGGCTCGCTGGTCGTGTGCTCGCCGCCGCAGGCCGCGTTCGGCGGGCTGCCGCACCCGGCCATCCTCGCCGCGGCCGAGCTGCTCGGCGTCGACGAGGTGTGGGCGGCCGGCGGCGCGCAGGCCGTCGCGCTGCTGGCCTACGGCGGCACGGACACCGACGGCGCCGAGCTGGCCCCGGTCGACACCGTCACCGGGCCGGGCAACATCTACCTCACCGCGGCCAAGCGGCTCCTGCGCGGCCTGATCGGCATCGACGCCGAGGCCGGGCCCACCGAGATCGCCATCCTCGCCGACGAGACGGCCGACCCGGTGCACGTCGCCGCCGACCTGATCAGCCAGGCCGAGCACGACCCGCTCGCCGCGAGTGTGCTGGTCACGACGTCGGCCGAGCTGGCCGACGCCGTCGACAAGGAACTGGTGAACCGCGTCGCCGCGACGAAGCACAGTTCCCGGGTCGCCGAAGCGCTGGCGGGCAAGCAGTCCGGCATCATCCTGGTGTCCACAGTGGAGGACGGGCTGCGCGTCGTCGACGCCTACGCCGCCGAGCACCTGGAGATCCAGACGGCGGACGCGCGTGCGGTGGCGGCCCGGGTCCGCAACGCGGGCGCGATCTTCGTCGGCGCGTACGCCCCGGTGTCGCTCGGCGACTACTGCGCCGGGTCCAACCACGTGCTGCCCACCGCCGGGTTCGCCCGCCACTCCTCGGGCCTGTCCGTGCAGAGCTTCCTCAAGGGCATCCACGTCGTGGACTACACCGAGGACGCCCTGCGCGAGGTCGCCGGCCGCGTCGTCGCGCTGGCCGACGCCGAGGACCTGCCCGCGCACGGCGAGGCCGTCACCGCGCGGTTCGGAGGTTCGGTCCGATGACGATCGGCGAAGAGGTCACGCTGGACCAGTTGCCGCTGCGGGACGACCTGCGCGGCAAGTCGCCCTACGGCGCGCCGCAGCTGGACGTCCCGGTCCGGCTCAACACGAACGAGAACCCGTACCCGCCGCCGCCCTCGCTGGTCGCGGACGTGGCCGAAGCGGTTCGGGCGCAGGCCGCCGAGCTGCACCGCTACCCGGACCGCGACGCGGTGGCGCTGCGGCAGGACCTGGCCGACTACCTGAGCGTGTCGACGCGGGTGGTGCTGTCGGAGGCGAACGTCTGGGCCGCGAACGGGTCCAACGAGGTGCTGCAGCAGATCCTGCAGGCGTTCGGCGGTCCCGGGCGCAGCGCGCTCGGCTTCGAGCCGTCGTACTCGATGCACCCGATCATCGCGTCCGGCACCCGCACCGAATGGGTTCCGGCGCCGCGCCGCGACGACTTTTCGTTGGACACGGCCGCGGCCGCCTCGGTGATCCGCGAACGGCGTCCGGACATCGTGTTCGTCACCAGCCCGAACAACCCGACCGGCGGCTCGATCCCGCTTTCCGAGCTGCGTTCTGTTTTGGACGCGGCCACCGGGATCGTGCTGGTCGACGAGGCGTACGCGGAGTTCTCGTCGCAGCCGAGCGCGGTCGAGCTGCTGGCGGATTACCCGTCTTCTTTGATTGTCTCGCGAACCATGAGCAAGGCGTTCGCGTTCGCGGGCGGGCGGCTCGGCTACCTGGCGGCGGCGCCGGCGGTGGTCGACGCGTTGCAGCTGGTGCGCCTGCCGTACCACCTGTCGCGCCTGACGCAGGCGGCGGCGCGGGCGGCGCTGCGGCACGCGGACGCCACTTTGGACAGCGTGCACAAGCTGGCCGCGGAACGCGACCGCGTCGTGGAAGCGCTGGCGGGCCTCGGTTACGACCCGGTGCCGAGCGACTCGAACTTCGTCCTCTTCGGACGGTTCGCTTCGCCGTCGGCGGCCTGGCAGTCCTATTTGGATCTGGGGGTGCTGATCCGCGACCCGGGCATCCCCGGTCACCTGCGCGTGAGCATCGGCACCCCGGAAGAGAACGACGCCTTCCTCGAGGCGAGTAAGGAAGTCTCGCGATGACCCGCATCGGCAAGGTCGAACGGACCACCAAGGAGTCCTCGATCTCCGTCCGGCTGGACCTCGACGGCACGGGCGAGGTCGAGATCTCGACCGGCGTACCGTTCTACGACCACATGCTGACGGCGTTCGGCGTCCACGGTTCCCTGGACCTCAAGGTGGAGGCCACGGGCGACGTCCACATCGACGCCCACCACACGGTCGAGGACACGGCGATCGTGCTCGGCCAGGCGATCCGCCAGGCGTTGGGCGACAAGAGCGGCATCCGCCGCTTCGGCGACGCCTGGATCCCGATGGACGAGACCCTGGCCCACGCGGCCATCGACGTCTCGGGCCGGCCGTACTGCGTCCACGTGGGCGAGCCGGAGCAGTTCAACACCTTCACCATCGGCGGCAACTACCCGTTCGTGCTGACGCGGCACGTGTTCGACTCGCTGGCCTTCCACGCCCAGATCGCGCTGCACGTCAGGGTGATCCACGGCCGCGACCCCCACCACATCGCGGAGGCGGAGTACAAGGCGGTGGCGCGTGCTCTTCGCGCGGCAACCGAACCGGACCCGCGCGCGGGCGGCATCCCCTCGACGAAGGGCGTGCTCTAGACCGCGAACACGCGGCCGGGCGCGGCGATCTCGATCGGTCCACCACGGACGTCGGCCGCCCGCTCGGCCGCGTCTTCCGGCGCGAGGAACGGCCCGAGGTGCGTGAGCACGAGCCGCCCGGAGCCCTTCGCCGCCCGGGCGGCGTCCTCCGGCGTCAGGTGGACTGGCGAGGGCTCCGGCCCATCGGCCTCGCAGAGGAACAGGTCGGCGCCACCGGCCAGGCTCTTGAGTGCCGCGCACGGGCCGGTGTCACCGGAGTAGGCGAGCACCCGGTCGCCGTCGGTGACCCGCACGCCGAAGGCGGGGAAGCCGTGCTCGACCGCCGAGGTGGCGAGTGTGAGGCCGTTGACTTCGGCCAGGTGGCCGTCGTGCAGTTCGTGGACGGTGAAGGCGTCTTCGATGGGGGCGGGGCCGGTGTTGCTGAGGAAGTCGCGGAGCCGTTTCGCGATACCCGGAGGGCCGTAGAGCGGCATCGGCTTCACTGGCCGGAGATCGGCGAAGAGCAGCGCGTAGACGGCGGGCAGCAGATCGCCGACGTGATCGGCGTGAAGGTGCGAGATCCAGACGGCATCGACGTCGGTGAGCAAGGTGCGGCTTTGCAGGGCGGCGAGGGTACCGGGGCCGGCGTCCAGCCAGACGGTGGCGCTTCCGCTGCGCACGAGGTACCCGGAGCAGGGATCGGCGGGGCGGGGGTAGGGGCTGGCGCTGCCCAGCACGATCAGCTCGAAGGCCATGTGGCACCCTAACCGGCGTGAACAGTGGAGTGGTCGGCGTGCTCCTGCTCGCCCTGGGCGGTTTCCTGGTGGGCGGGGTCTATTCGACCTGGAAGACGGCGAAGTTCATCGCGGTGGTCCTGGGCATCGCAGCCCTGCTCGCCATCGGCGGCGCGATCTTCTGGTTCTCCAGCTAGTGCGGTGACCACTTACGTCGACCGGGTTGACGCGCCGCTCGACGGAGTTGGCTTGGTGTCGGTAACGCTGGTGGTGACCTCGCCCCTGGTGCGGGAAGATTCCTCGTGCGGGACCCTTGGGCGGGCGGCTCCACCTTCGAGGTCGCCGCGAGCTGGATCGACAAGTACGTGATGGGGAGCTGTGTTCCGATGATCCCGAACCTGATCGCGTTCCGCCGGGCACGTGCCGACTGAGGTGCGGCTCGGCATCGAGTCGGTGGCACCGGACCACGCGTCGTGCGTTGTCCGGTGCCTCGACGGGACGGTCTCGGTGGGCCAGGTGTTCTCCCGCCTGGAACTGCCGGACGGGAACGTGCTGCCGGTGTCGCTGGTGCTCGGCGAGATCGTGCGGTACAACCGCCGGGTCGAGTTCTTCGACGTGGCGCACGCAGCCCGGGTGCGGCTCGCGGGCGATGGCGCGGACCGGCTGGTGGCGGGCGCGTTTCTGGGTGGATGAACGGCAGCCCGTCCACGGTGTCCTCGTCCGCGGCGACCAGCCGCGCGATCGCGGGCACCAGCGTCACGGACTCGACGCCATGATGATCGAGTCGTGTCTGCCCCGTCGCACGATCCGCGGTGATCGCCGGCCTTCCTGATCGGTCAGCCGCCGCATCCGCACCGGCCTGATCATCGGGTTTTCCCGCTCGCGACTGCGAACTCGCCAGGCCCCGTTCCGCGGTCGGCCGCTTGCCGCGCGGGTTCCTGACGCCGCAGCCGAAGCCGGTCACGATCTCGAGAGGCCCTGAGCACTCAGGCGCTGCAGCCGGTTTCCGCGGGGACCTCCGACAGGAAGCCGAAAGCCCGGCCGTGATGTGGGTTGTCCACATCACGGCCGGGCTGGGGACAACTCAGCGACCGGCGCCGACCAGCTCCCGGCCGTCGTCACCCGGTGCGTTGTCGAGGTGCTTCGTGAGCTTCTCGCCCTCCACATCCACGTCCGGCAGGATGCGGTCCAGCCACTTCGGCAGCCACCACGCGCCGCGGCCCAGCAGGGACATCACCGCCGGCACCAGCGTCATGCGGACCACGAACGCGTCCACCAGCACGCCGAACGCCAGCGCGAAGCCGATCGACTGGATCAGCGACGATTCCGCCAAAATGAAGCCGGCGAACACGCTGATCATGATCAGCGCCGCCGCGACCACCACGCGCGCGCCGTGGCGGAAGCCCGTGACCATCGCCTCCTGCGGCTCCGCCCCGTGGACGTGCTCCTCGCGCATCCGCGTCACCAGGAACACCTGGTAGTCCATCGCCAGCCCGAACAGCACGCCGATCAGCAGGATCGGCAGCATGCTCATGATCGGGCCGGTCGAGGCGACGCCGAGCAGGTCCGTCAGCCAGCCCCACTGGAACACCGCGACCACCGCGCCGAACGTCGCCGCGACCGAACCCAGGAAGCCGATCGTTGCCTTGAGCGGCACCACCACCGAGCGGAACACCAGCATCAGCAGCACGAACGCCAGCCCGACGATCAGCGCCAGGTACGGCAGCATCGCGTCCGACAGCTTCTCCGAGACGTCGATGTTCGCCGCGGTCTGGCCGGTGACGGCCAGCTTGGCGTCCAGGTTGCCGGATTCGGCGCGGATCGCGGCCACCAGGTCTTCGGTCTGCGTGCTGCTCGGGCCGCTCTTCGGGATCACCGTGAGCAACGCCGTGTCACCGGTCTGGTTGACCCTCGGCGGAGTGACGGCGGCGACGTCGGGCAGCTTCTGGATGTCGGCCGCGGCCTGGCCGAGCGCGGCCTGGCGGTTGGCGCTCGCGGAGACGTCGACCACGACCAGTAGCGGCCCGTTCGAGCCTTCGCCGAAACTGCGGCTGGCGATCTCGTACGCCTTGCGCTGCGTCGACTCCGGCGCCGCGGTGCTGTCGTTGGGCAGGCCGAGCTGCATGCCCAGCGCGGGCAGCGCGACGACGGCCATCCCGGCCAGCGCGACCAGCAGCACCGGGATCCGGTGGCGGCCGACGAACCGCGCCCAGCGTTCGCCGTGCGTCGTTTCGACCGGCTTGCGGCGCAGCCGGATGCGGCCGCCGGCGACCCGGGTGCCGGCGAAGCCGAGGATCGCGGGCAGCAGCGTCAGGGCGATGAGCACGGCGATCGCGACGGTCACGGCCGCGGCGACGCCCATCTGGCCGAGGAACGGGATGCCGATCACGGTGAGGCCGGCCAGCGCGATGATGACGGTCAGCCCGGCGAAGACCACGGCGGACCCGGCGGTGCCCGCGGCGCGTCCGGCGGCTTCCTCGGGGTCGCGGCCGAGGCCCAGCTCGTGGCGGTAGCGCGACACGATGAACAGTGCGTAGTCGATGCCGACCGCCAGGCCGATCATCAGCGCCAGCACCGGCGTGTTCGAGTTCAGCTCGAGGAACCCGGAGGCGAAGAAGATGCCCGCCATTCCGGTACCGACCCCGATCAGCGCGGTGAGCAGCGGGATCCCGGCCGCGAGCAGCGAACCGAACGTGATGACCAGCACGACGGCGGCCACCGCGACGCCCAAGCCCTCGGTGGCGCCGGTCGCGGGCACGCCCTGCACGGCGTCGCCGCCGAACTCGATGGTGAACCCGGCCGCGCGACCCGCGTTCGCGGTGTCCAGCAGCGCCTGGCGGTCTTCGTCGGTCAGTTCGTACGCTTTCGCTCCGTAACTGACCTGGGCAAGCGCGACGCGCCGATCGGGTGAGATGGACTGCGCCTGGAACGGGTCGACCACGGCGGCGACCTTCGGCGCCGTCTTCAGCTGCCCGACGAGGGCTTCGACGGCGGCCTTGCCCTTCGCGTCGGTCACCGTGGTCCCGGCCGGCGCCTCGATGACCACGCGTGCGGTGGCGCCACCCGCGTTGGCCTGCGGAAACTTCTCGGTGAGCTGGTCGATCGCCCGCTGCGACTCGGTGCCGGGGATCGTCACCGAGTTCGACAGCTGGCCCGACAGCGTCAGCGCGCCCAGTCCCAGCGCCACCAGGACGGCCGCCCAGACGGCCGCGACCAGCGCTCTGCGCCGGAAGGAAAACCGGCCGAGCCGGTACAGGAAGGTCGCCACGAGTTAGCTCCGTTTCGCCCGAACGGGGTCAGGTCACTCCATAGGGTTTCTCCCAAGCTAGTCGATCGGCAAGGGAGGTTCCAAGCCGATCGGCAAGTATGTGACTTGCCGAACAGCAAGGTTGCCCCTAGCCGTTCGGCTAGTAAGGCGGTTTGCCGATCGACAGGGAGTGACGTAGGCTCCGACGGCTCGCTGAGGAGGAAGAATGACCGCCGGCCCGGCCGAGGACACCCGGACCCGACTGCTGCAGACCGCGCTGCGCCTGTTCACCGAACACGGGGTCGAGGGCACGTCGTTGCAGATGATCGCCGACGCGCTGGGCATCACCAAGGCGGCTGTGTACTACCACTTCAAGACGAAGGCGGAGATCACCGAGGCGGTCGCCGAGCCGGGCGTCCGCGACCTGGACGAACTCGTCCGCCGGGCGGCCGCGCTGAAGCGCCGGGGTGCGCAGGTGGACCTGCTGCTCGAGGGGTTCGTCGACCTGGTGATCCGCCACCGGGCGCTGGTGGCGCTGTTTTCGAGCGACCCGGGCATCGCCCGTGCGATCGAGAAGTCCGCCCACGGCGGCACGGAGGGCTTCGGCCGCGCGATGCTGGCCATTTTGTCGGGCCCCGACCCGGACACGACGGCCCGGGTCAACGCCCTGGTGACGTTGACGGGCATCGCGATGGCAGGAGGTTCCCCCGACCTGGCCGGCCTGGGCGACGAAGAGCTGCGCGCGGAACTCCTGGACGTGGGCCGCCGCCTCCTCGGCCGCCCCCGCCGCCGAACCCTCACCCCCGTGTCGCCCCTCTGATCACGAGTGATGCCCCCTCAATCACGCGAGATGCCCGCCTGATCACGCGAGATCCGCGCTCAATCACGCGAGATCCGTGCTCAATCACGCGAGATCCGCGCTCAATCACGTGAGTGGCGGCTCCTTGATCGGCCGGTTCGCTCGCCTGGGCGGGTTCGCGGGACTGAAGGCGGATCTCGTGTGATCAGGGACGGATCTCGCGTGATTGAAGGCGGAACTCGCGTGATTGGGCGGCGATCTCGCGTGATTGGGGAGGCATCTCGCGTGATTGGAGGGGCATCACGGTCGGGTGAGGTAGGGCGGGGGGACGGCAGCGGTGAGCCAGACTCCGTTCGCGCTCACTTGGAATGCGTGGCCTGCCAACGTCATTGCGGCGGCGTCGATGCGGAGGATCACCGGTTTGCCGCGGCGGGCGCCGACGACTCGGGCGGTGTCGAGCGTTGCGGACAGGTGGACCGCGTGGCGGTTCATCGGGCGCAGGCCCTCGCGGAAGATCGCGTCGAGGTTCTTCGCCACCGTGCCGTGGTACAGCACGTCCGGTGGTGTGGCGTCCGGCAGGCCCAGGTCGATCGTGACGCTGTGGCCCTGGCTCGCGCGGATGCGCGTGCCGGTTTCGTCGAAGGCGAAGCGGCGCTTGTTGTTCTTTTCGACCACTTCGCCGAGCTCGGCGCGGGTGATCGAGAGTGCGCGCACGAGCGCGTCGACCGCGACCCAGCCGCCGGGGGCGAGGGTGAGGCCGAGGGCTGCGGGGTCGTGGCGCAGGTGCCGCGCCAGCCGCTTGGAGAGGCGGATCAGTTCCTTTTCGTTCATTGCGCCTCCAGCATCCTCCCCGCGCGCAACCGGTTTAGATGCCGCCCTCGACGGCGGGGCGCAGTTTGCTCGCGCCCGGCCCGAAGCGGGCCAGCTCGTCGTCGTTGTTGTACAACCCGCAGCTGCGCAGGGAGAGGCACCCGCAGCCGACGCAGCCGGTGAGCCGGTCGCGAAGCCGTTGCAGGGCGTCGATCCGCGCGTCGAGCTCGTGCTGCCAGTCGCGGGACAGGCGCGCCCAGTCCGCCTTCGTCGGGGCGTGGTCCGCCGGCAGCGTCGCGAGCGCCGAGCTGATGTCCTCGAGTGACAGCCCGACCCGTTGCGCGGCGCGGATGAACGCGATCCGGCGCAGCACCGAGCGCGGGTAGCGGCGCTGGTTGCCCGCCGAGCGCTCCGAACTGATCAGCCCCTTCTCCTCGTAGAACCGCAAAGCCGTGTGCGGAACCCCGCTGCGTTCCGCCACCTGTCCGATGCTGAGATGTTCAGCGAGCCTGGTCACCAGGTCAGGCTATCCTTGACTTCGAGTTTAGTCGAGGTTGCATCGTCGGGTCATGACCACCATGACCGCACCGGGCTACGCCGACCTGCCCCGGCTGATTTCGCTGATGACCGGCGACGAAAAGCACCACGCCGCCGCCGAGTCCACTTTGGACGTGCTGTGGGTGCTCTACGACCGGGTGCTCGACGTCACGCCCGAAAGCTTCCGCGAGCCCGGCCGCGACCGCTTCCTGCTGTCCAAAGGGCACGGCCCGATGGCGTACTACGCCGTGCTCACCGCGAAAGGCTTCATCGCCGAAGCGGAGCTGCCGACGTGGTCCGACCCGGTGTCGCGGCTCGGCTACCACCCCGACCGGCGGCGCGTCCCCGGCGTCGAAATCTCCAGCGGGTCGCTCGGCCACGGCCTGCCGATCGCGTTCGGCACCGCGCTCGGCCTGCGCGCCCGCGGCCTGACACGCGCGAAGGTCGTGACGCTCGTCGGGGACGCCGAGCTGGACGAGGGCTCGAACCACGAGGCGATCGTCGTCGCGGCGCGCGAAGGCCTGGAAAACCTGACCACCGTGGTGGTCGACAACCAGTCGTCGACGCACGGCTGGCCGGACGGCATCGCGCGCCGCTTCGCCGTCGAAGGCTGGGAGACGCGCACGGTGTCCGGCCGCGACCACGACGCGCTGTACGACGCCTTCACCACCGCCCACCCCGGCCGGCCGCTGGCCGTGGTCGCCGTCGTCGAACCGAAGGAGTGAACACCATGCCGATGCGGGAAACGTTCCTCACCACCACCGAACGGATCGTCGACGCCGACCCGGACGTCGCGCTCGTGCTGGCCGACATCTCGGCGGCGCAGTTCGCCGACGTCGCGCGGCGGCACCCGGACCGGGTGATCAACGTCGGGATCCGCGAGCAGCTGCTGGTCAGCGCGGGCGCCGGGCTGGCGCTCGCCGGACTGCGGCCGATCGTGCACACGTTCCCGCCGTTCCTGGTGGAGCGCGCGTTCGAGCAGATCAAGCTGGACTTTTCGCACCAGGACGTGGGCGGGGTCCTGGTGTCGTGGGGAGCGTCGTACGACATGTCGACGGCGGGCCGCACGCACCAGTCCCCGGGCGACGTCGCGCTGATCGATTCGCTGCCGGGCTGGACGGTCCACGTGCCGGGCCACCCGGAGGAGGCCCGCCGCCTGCTGCTGGAGTCGATCCCCGGTGACGGCCGCGTCTACCTGCGGCTTTCGGCGCAGGAAAACGCTTCCCCGCACCTGGGGGTGGGCTTCACCCGCGTGCGGTTCGGCTCGTCCGGCGTCGTGGTGGCGGTGGGCCCGGTCCTGGACCGCGTCCTGCGCGCGACGGCAGGCCTGGACGTGACGGTGCTGTACGCGTCGACGATCCGCCCGTTCGACGGCGCCGGTTTGCGGTCGGCGGTGCTTTCGGCCGCGCCTTCGGTGGTGCTGGTCGAGCCGTACCTGGCGGGGACGTCGGCTTCCTGGGTGGCGGAGGCGCTTTCCGACGTGCCGCACCGGTTGCGGTCGCTGGGTGTCCGGCGGGACGCGGAGGTCCGGATGTACGGCGGCATCGCCGACCACGACCTGGCGCACGGCCTCGACGCCGGGTCGCTGGGGTTGTCGATCAGGGAGTTCTTGGGGGAGTAGGGGTGCCACCCGTATCGCGAAGCGATGGCCGGTCGATAGCGTTACCGCCATGCCATCGATCCGGCCGATCGTGCTCGCTGTCATCCGGCGGGGGAATGCCCTCCTTGTCTTCGAGGCGTACGACGACGTCAAAGGGGAGACCTTCTGCCGGCCGCTCGGGGGCGGGATCGAGTTCGGTGAGACCAGCAAGGACGCCCTCGCACGGGAATTCCTCGAGGAGCTCGATGCCGAGATCGTCGTCAAGGAGCCGGTTGGGGTGCTCGAGAACGTCTTCACCTGGCTGGACCGTCCCGGGCACGAGATCGTCTTCCTCTACGCCGCCGAGTTCGCCGATGCCGGGCGCTACCGGCTCGACGAGATGAAGATCCTCGACGATCCCGCCACCGCTCGGTGGGTCGACCTGGCCGAGTTCCGGGAGGGCCGCAAGATCCTCTACCCCACCGGGCTCATCGAACTCCTCTCAGCGGATCAGTGACCGCGAAGTCGGGACGAGCTCGAACGACGAAGCCGAAGCCGTCCTGCTGAACCACACCGACACCGGGCCGTCCGTGCGGACCGGCAGCTGCGGGAACGTGTTCGGCGACGGCTCCGTCTCGAACGCCGCGAACGCCGACTCCGGTGGTGGCGATGGCGCGGAAATCGTCACGTGCACTCCCGCGCCCGGAGGGGGCGAAGCCAGGCCGCGGCGGACCGGGCGCAGCAGCAGGACGTTGTCGGAGTCGATCATCGTGGCGTTCGCCGCCGAGCGGTGGGCCTTCCAGACCGGGCCGAAGTAGAACTGCTCCAGCGCCTCCTTGCGGGACTCCATCGAGCGGAACCCGCGCAGCCACACGAACTCGTCCGGCGAGGCCCGCGAGCGGAACAACCCGAACAGGTGCGCGCCCGCGGCCTCCTGCGGCTCGACGAACTCGCGCTCGAACAGCTCGATCAGCTCGTCGCGCCGGCCGGGGTGCAGGGTGTAGCGCCGCAGTTCCACCACGGTTTCGAACTCGGAAAACGTCATGGAAGAGAAGCTAGCGGCCACCACCGACAAAAAACGATCAGCGGAACGCCGCGAGCCCGGTGACCGCCTGGCCGAGCGACAGCGCGTGCATCTCCTCGGTGCCTTCGTACGTCAGCACGGTCTCGAGGTTCGCCATGTGCCGCATCACCGGGTACTCCAGCGAGATCCCGTTGGCGCCCAGCATCGACCGCGCGGTGCGGGCGACCTCCAGCGCCGACCGGACGTTCGCCATCTTCCCGAAGCTGACGTGGTTGTGGTGCAGGGCGCCGTCGTCCTTCAACCGCCCGAGCTGCAGCGCCACCAGCCCGGCGCGGTTGACCTCGACGACCAGGTCGGCGAGCTTGCGCTGGGTCAGCTGGAACCCTGCTAGGGGCTTCCCGAACTGCGAACGCGACAGCGTGTACTCCAACGCGGCTTCGTAGCACGCCCGCGCCGCGCCGACGACCCCGAACAGGATCCCGTAGCGGGCCTCGTTCAGGCACGACAGCGGCCCGCGCAGCCCGCGGACCTCGGGGAACGCCGCCGACGAAGGCAGCCGGACGCCGTCGAGCACCAGTTCCGCCGTCAGCGACGCGCGCAGCGACAGCTTGTGCTTGACCTCGTTCGCGGTGAAGCCCGGCGTCGACGTCGGGACGACGAAGCCGCGGATGCCGTCGTCGGTCTGCGCCCAGACGACAGCGACGTCGGCGACGGTTCCGTTGGTGATCCACATCTTCGTGCCGGAAAGCACCCAGTCGGCGCCGTCGCGCACCGCGCGCGTCCGCATCGAGCCCGGGTCGCTGCCCGCGTCCGGCTCCGTCAGCCCGAAGCAGCCCAGCGCGTCGCCGGTGGCCATCCGCGGCAGCCACTCCTGCCGCTGCTCCTCGCTGCCCCACTTGTGGATCGCGTACATCGCCAGCGACCCCTGCACCGACACGAAGCTGCGCAGCCCCGAGTCGACGGCCTCGAGTTCGCGGCAGGCGATGCCGTAGGCAACGGCGCTGGTGCCGGCGCAGCCGTAGCCCTCCAGGTGCATGCCGAGCAGGCCGAGCGACCCGAAGCCCTTCGCCAGTTCCGCGGCGGGGAGCGCGCCGGTTTCGTACCAGTCGGCGACGTGGTCCAGCAGGTTGTCCTTCGCGTACGCGCGGACGGCGTCGCGGATGGCGCGTTCCTCTTCGGCGAGCCCGGCGTCGAGGTCGAGGAAGTCGTGCGGGTCAGGGGTGCGGCTGCTCATGAGGGCTCCCGGGGACGCGTCGATGCGGCCCCCGCAGGAAACCACAGTCAGGCGTCTGTTCTCCGCGTGGCGTTCGTCACGCGAGCGGCAGACGCGCTGGGCGTGCACCGGGGCCGGGTCTGCTGCCGCGGGATCAGCAGCTCGCTGAACTGCGGGAACGGCACACTTTCGATATCGTCTCGCCAGGCGTGCAGCATCTGGGACAGCAGATCGTCCTCGGCCATCTTCGCCTCCCTGGCGTCCGGTCGTGTCCGGCTGAGCGCACACGATCGGGGGAAATACCCGGCGGGCGCGTCGGTCAAACGGGGTTTCTCCAAGATTTTTCCGGTCGTCGACGGCTGTGTAACAGGCCCTATTCGTTCGAGGGGTGCCGAGGCCTGCGGCTACGCTGGTCGACGTGTCTCGTGTGGTGATCCTCGACTACGGTTCCGGCAACCTCCGCTCCGCCGAACGCGCCGTCGCGCGCGCCGGGGCCGACGTCGAGGTCACCGCCGACCCGCATGCCGCCGTCGAAGCCGACGGCCTGGTCGTGCCCGGTGTCGGCGCCTACTCCGCCTGCATGGCGGGGCTGCTGGACGTGCAGGGGCACCGGATCATCGGCAAGCGGCTCGCCGGCGGCCGCCCGGTGCTCGGCATCTGCGTCGGCATGCAGATCCTCTTCTCCCGCGGCGTCGAGCACGGCGAGGAGACCGAGGGCACCGGGGAGTGGCCCGGCGTCGTCGACCGGCTGCACGCCGACGTCCTGCCGCACATGGGCTGGAACACCGTGCGCGCGCCGGCGGGCTCGCAGCTGTTCGCCGGCCTGGACCCGGAGGAGCGGTTCTACTTCGTGCACTCCTACGCCGCGCGCAAATGGGAGCTCGACGGCCTGGCCGGCCAGGAGCCGAAGGTGACCTGGGCCCACCACGGCGAGGACTTCGTCGCCGCGGTCGAGAACGGCCCGCTGTGGGCCACCCAGTTCCACCCGGAGAAGTCCGGCGACGCCGGGGCGCAGCTGCTGCGCAACTGGCTGGCGACCCTCTGACCGGGTGATCCGGGTCTCCGCCCTAGAGTTAGCGGCGTGACTTTCACGCTGCTTCCCGCCGTTGATGTGGCCGATGGCCAGGCCGTGCGACTCGTCCAGGGCGAGGCCGGCACCGAGACCTCCTATGGCAGCCCGCTGGAAGCGGCGCTGGCCTGGCAGCGCGACGGCGCCGAGTGGATCCACCTGGTCGACCTCGACGCCGCCTTCGGCAAGGGCAGCAACCGCGAGCTGCTCGCCGAGGTGGTCGGCACGCTCGACGTCAAGGTCGAGCTGTCCGGCGGCATCCGCGACGACGCGTCGCTGAAGGCCGCCCTGGACACCGGGGCCCGGCGGGTCAACCTCGGCACCGCCGCGCTCGAGGACCCGGAGTGGACCACCCGGGTCATCGGCGAGTACGGCGACCGCGTCGCGATCGGCCTCGACGTGCGGATCACCGAGGCCGGCCACCGGCTCTCGGCCCGCGGCTGGACCTCCGACGGCGGCGACCTGTGGGACGTCCTGGAGCGCCTCGACCGCGACGGCGCGTCCCGTTACGTCGTCACCGACGTCAGCAAGGACGGCACGCTGCGCGGCCCGAACCTCGAACTGCTGCGTGACGTCGTCGCCCGCACCGACGCGCCGGTGATCGCCTCCGGCGGGGTGTCGAGCGTGGCCGACCTCGTCGCGCTGGCGGGCCTGGCGTCCGACGGCGTCGAGGGCTCGATCGTCGGCAAGGCGCTCTACGCCGGTGCGTTCACGCTGCCGGAGGCCTTGGCCGCGGTCGCGAAGGTCTAGGCCCGAAAGGTCGATCTCCGGCAGCAGCTGGTTTCGCCGTCCGGTCCGGATCAACTTCGAATGTAGTACTTTGAGTGGAGTGGTTGGAGCCACAGTACTACGTCTGGAGTGGTGTCAACGTCATGGTGCGACGCAACCCCGAGCGGCGGGCGGCCCTGCTCGACGCCGCCATCGAAGTCCTGGCCAACGAAGGCGCGCGGGGACTCACCTTCCGCGCGGTCGACCAGCAGGCCGGGGTGCCGGTCGGCACGGCGTCCAACTACTTCTCCAGCCGTGACGAGATCCTCAAGCACGCGGGGGAGCGGGTGTACGAGCGGCTGGTCGACGAAGGCGTCATCGCGGACGGCCTGGAGGGGCCGCGCGACCGGGCCCGGGTCACGGAGCTGATGCACGCGCTCGTGGACCGCGTGGCCGCGTTCCCGACGGGTTTCCTGGCGCTGCTGGAACTGCGGCTCGAAGCCACGCGCCGTCCGGAACTGCAGGACGTGCTCACCCGCCGGATCCGCGCGGACGTCGACTTCAACGTCTCCTACCACGAGAAATCCGGCCTGCCCGGTGACGGCACGATGGTGGTCCTGCTGTGGCTGGGGCTGAACTGGCTGATCATGGAACGGCTGACGTTGCCGGACCTGTTCACCGACGAGCAGCGCCACGACCTCGTCACGGCGCTGGTCGAACGGCTGCTGGCCGGGCAGCCGGCCTTGCCTCCGGCGTAGTCGACGCTGTGGCGGCGAGCGCCAGGATTCCTTTCACGACACCGACGGAAGAACCGCGCGCCGACTGCTTGAGGCCGAAAAGCGGCTGACAGCAACGCCTGGGAGTCGTAGGTTGCCGCGGGTGGAGGAGATCGTCACCCAGCTCGAAATGACCGCGCCCGATCAGCTCAACCCCGCTCCGCTCGTCGACGGCGTCGCGCTGCGGACGGCGGAACCCGGGCCGCTGATCCGCGAGCTGCACGTCCGGATCGGGACGCCGTACCGGTGGCCGAGCGCCGTTCGCGGCGACGACGAATGGGCACGCTGGCTCGCCGCGCCGCACCGCCGCTACCGGCTCGTCGAATACCGCGGCGAGATCGCCGGCGCCGCGGACTTCGAGCCGCAGCCGGGGAACGACGTCGAGATCACCACGTTCGGCCTGGTGCCGGAGTTCGTCGGGAAAGGACTCGGCGGCTACGCGCTCACCCTCGTCGTCGCCGACGCGTGGGCGCTGCCCGGGACTCGCCGCGTCTGGTTGCACACTTCGACGCTCGACCACCCGAACGCGCTGCCGAACTACCTGCGGCGCGGCTTCCGCAGCTTCAGCCGTCCACTTTGACCGCGATGCCGACGGTCCGGTCCTCCGGGCCGCGCAGCTTCGAGAAGAACATCGTGACGCGCCCGACGATGCCGTACTTGCGGGCGATCGCCTGCCGGACGCGCTCGGTGCCGGCCGCGTCGAGCAGCCGGGCCTGGCCGGAGACCTTCGCGCCGTGCGTCTTCTGCCCGCGGACGTCGCAGGCCTGGACCTCGACCCGGCCGCCGTTGCGGATGCGCTTGACCTTGCCGGCGTCCCGCACCGACCACAGCACGAGTTCGCCGTCGAGACCGGCCACCCAGATCGGGGTCGGCACGGCCCGCCCGTCGCGCCGGAACGTGGTCAGGACGACGTAGCGCTCGGCGGCGAGGCGGTCGGTCTCGGAAGTCATGCGCCCACCGTAGCCGGGTGGCGGACGGCGATCCCGGGGTAGCGGGTGATCAGGCCGGCGTCGTCGTACTCGAGGACGCAGGCGAAGCCGAACGACGGCGCCGCGTAGCCGTAGCGGCCGGGCGACAGGTGCTCGTAGGTCTGCTCCAGCCGGTCGACGCCGAGGTCGGCCGCGCGGACGTAGGCGGCGGGCGCCTCGGCCCGGCCGCCTTCCGGCAGGGCGAGCCGGTGCACCGGGAAGGTGTTCGTCATCGCGGACGCCTCGAGGTCGAGGTCGAGACAGCCGTCCAGGTGCGGGGCGGGCCGCCCGTCGAGCCGCCAGTGCCCGCGGCCGTCCGCTTCGATCGACAGTTCCCGCGAACCGAGGCCGCCGATGCGCGCCGAGCGAAATGTCCACTGTGGACTTACGGTGAGGGAGTACCGCACGGCCCATGCGACGCCGTCCTCGACGGCGGTCGTGGTGCCTTCGACGAGCCAGCCGCCTTCGTGCCGGCGGAACCGCGTCACTTCGAAGCCGACGCGGGCGTCTTCGTGCCGCCAGGCGGCGCTGCCGGGGAAGGTCATGTCCCAGCGTAACCGGTGTGAAAAATGCCTAGGCCTTTCGGCACCGAAACCCCACACGCCTGGACGAAGCGTTTCAATGCTTGCGCCTGCAACGCTCCTTGGGCTGGATTCCCCGCACACTGGAGGGCGCAAAATGGCGGTCGAACAGCAAGTACCGGTTCATCCACAAGCCGGGTTCTTCGGTGCCGGGCCGTATCCCCCGCGCCGGGCGGCCGTCGCCGTCGTCGCGATCCTGGCCGGGTTCGCGCTGACGGCCATCTGGTCGGCGCCGTTCGTCGACTCCGTGATCGGGGACAGCGTCGCGAACGGCCTCCTCGGCCACGACGCCAAGGCCACACCGATCAGCGGCGTCCTCGCCGGGACGCTCTTCGCGTTCGTCTCCGGTCTCGCCGGGTCGTTCACCGCCTGCAACATCGCCGCCTTCGGGGCGGTCGCCCCGCTGGTCGGCGGCGAAGCGGGGGAGAAGCGCAGCTTCGCCACCACGCTCAAGCCGCTCGGCTGGATCGCCGCGGGCATGCTCGCCGTCTCGGTCGTCTACGGCGTGGTCGTCGCCCTCGTCGGCACGCGGATGCCGCAGTTCTCCACCGCGCAGACCTCCGGGCTCTCCCCGCGCAGCATCCAGTCCATGATCGCCTTCGGCACCGTCGGCCTGGTCTTCCTGCTGATGGGCCTGATCGCCCTCGGCATCCTCCGCAACCCCTTCGCCGGCTTCACCCGCCGCCACCCGGCGGCGCCGCTCGTGCTCATGGGCGCGCTCATCGGCGGGTTCCTCATCGGACGGCCGTACCCGCTGTTCCGCATCATGTTCCGCAGCGCCGCGGAGCAGCACAACGTCCTCTACGGCGCCGCCGCGTTCGCGCTGCAGTCGCTCGGCAACATCGTCGTCATGGCCGTGCTGTTCCTGATCCTGACGCACGCCACGGGCGGGCGCGTCCAGCGCTGGCTGGCCGCGAAGCCGGCGCGGATCGCCACCGTCACCGGCGCCGCCCTGCTCGTCGGCGGCACGTTCACGCTGCTCTACTGGGACGTCCGCGTGCTCGGCAGGCTCGGGATCATCTGGTTCCCGATGATCAGCTGGTGACCGTCCCGAGCCAGCGGTAGTCGGGTGCCGGGTCGAGCTGGACGCCGTTCGCGACGGCGACCAGCTCGGCCTCCGGCCGGGTGCCCGACACCGTGAGCCAGCGTCCCGACGGCAGCCGGACCGCGACCATCGCGTCCCGCCCGGTCGCCGGCGCCATGAAGGATCCTTCGCCGCCGCGGACGGTCACGAGTTCGGCCCCCGGCAGGCGGGGGGCCTCGCCGCCGGCGACGGCCCGCACCACGGCGATCGACGGCCGGGCCGGGTCGGCCGCGGTCAGCTCGGTACCGGCGTCGCCGGGACCGGAGCCCTTCACCACGGTCGAACGTTCGGCCAGCCCCGGCGGCAGGGCACCGAACCGCAGCTCGCCGTGGACGCCGACCGGTTCGGCGGCGACCGAGTCGGCGACCCGCTGGGCGATCGCGCGAGCGTCCGGGATCCCCAGGACCTGCACGACCAGCACGTGCCGTTCGTCGGCCAGCCAGGTGAGCTCCGCGGTACCGCGGGAGCCGGTGAGCATGGCGACCCGGCCGTGCACCAGGGCCTGGTCCTTGATGGACGCGATCTTCAGCGCCGTCTGCGACCACTCGGGGTCGGCGGTGGAGTACGCCATCAGCGTGACCTTGGAGGGGCCGGCCGTCCACTGCCGGACCTGCGGCGCGATCCCCGGCCCGCCTTCGCGGTACTGCTCGGTGAAGCCGTCGGGCAGCCACTCCGGGCTGTAGGCGAGCACCGGGCGGCTCGCGGCCGGCTCCAGCTCCGTCCTGGTCAGCAGCTGCGTTCCCGCGACGACGCCGACGACCAGCACGACCACGGCGGCGGCCACCAGGGCCAGCCGGGTCGACGGCCGCCGCTCCCGGCCGGCGCGCGCGAGCGCCTCGTGCACGGCCCGCCCGTCCGGGGCCCGGGCGGCGAGGCGGTCGAGGCTCTCCCGGATCAGCGTCTCGGTCTCGTGTTCGCGGCGGGTCATTCGGGGGCTCCGGTGGTGATGGACGTCGGGTGCGGGGCCTGGCGCAGGGTGGCCAGGGCCCGCGAGATCTGGCTGCGCACGGTGGAGACGCCACACCGCAGGACCGCGGCGATCTCGGCGTCCGAATAGTTCTCGTAGTACCGCAGCACGACGGCCGCGCGCTGCTTGCGGGGGAGCGTGGCGAGCAGGCCGAGCATGGCGTCCCGCTCGTCGTAGGCGGCCGACGGATCGGGTTCCGGCGGGCCGATCGCGTCGAGGACGTCGTGGCTGCTGGCCACCATCCGCCGCACCGCGCGCCGCCGCCACGAGAGGTACTCGTTGGTGACCATCCGCCGGACGTAGGCCGGCGGGGCGGCGATGCCGTCCCACCGCTGCTGGGCGCGCAGCAGCACGTCCTGGACGATGTCCTGCGCCAGGTGCGGGTCGTTCGTCAGGACGGTGGCGTAGCGGAGCAGCCCGTCCAGCCGCTCCGCCACGAACTCTTCGAAACTCACACGCGTCCCTTCGGTCACGTCTGTGGACGCGCGAGGGGGCCGTGCCGCTGCACGGCGGACGGAAGTTTTTACCAATCCGACCGGAAGTAGGCCGACCCGCGCGCGGCACGTAACCGTTGCTACGAAGTCATTCGGCCGTGGCTGTAGTCGGATTGGTAACGATCGGCACAGTAGCGCGCGAGGACGTCTTCGAGCCGGACGAAGGCGAATCCCGTGGTCGGGAGGTCGCCCGCCGCGGGACGGCGCTCGCCGTCGTGGACCACCAGGAGGCCGTGCGGGAAGCGGCGGCCGAGGGAGGCCGTGCTGATCGCCGAGCCGTCGGAGTGCTCGACCGAGTCCGTGCCGCGGCCCGCGACGATCCGCAGGTCACGGACGTGCCTGCCGTACACGACGAACCGCGAGTCGCCCTGGCTGGAGGCGAACAGCGTGCCGTTCGCCACGGCCAGGCCTTCCGCGTCGGCGGTCAGCCACCGGCCGCCGAAGCCGGGGTCGGGCCCGTCCGGGACGCACTCCTCCGAGGCCGCGTCCCAGCGCTGGGGAACACCGAAGGAGCGCACCCGGTCGACCAGCTCCGGCCGCCCGAAGCCCCCGGACGTCAGCGGGATCCGCCAGATCCCGACGTCCTCCTGGGCGGTGTAGAGCACGCGGCCGTCGAGCACCGAGCCCTCGAGCTGGGGCCCCTCTCCGGGTTCCTCGCAGGGCGACCACGTCGTGCCGTCCGGCAGGCGGAACCGCGACGGCAGGTCCACGGTGGCGACCGGCGCGGTGCCGACCGTGACATCCGGGGCTTCGCCCCGGGCCGGGGGCTCCGCCACCCGGAACCCCCGAAAACCGACCGTGCCGCCCGGCCGGTCGACCAGGCGCAGCAGCGCCACCCGCGTCTCGTGCCGCCGGGTCACCGCGACCCACCGGACACCGGTCCGCGGGTCCCGGCCCGCGGCCAGGCCGTAGGCGGTCCGCTGCTCGTCCACTTCGGACTCCGAAGCGGAGAACACCGGCGCGGCGGCGGGGTCGGTGACGTCCCGCAGCACGTGCCCGCCGGCGGCCGCGCCCGCGGGGTCGATCCGGTAGACGCGGACCCGGTCCCGCCCGCGATCGCTGACGACGGCCAGGTCCCCGACGACGTCGACGTTGTTGAACCGCCCGCCCGGCCCGGCGGGGACCAGCTGCAGCGTCCGCGCGCCCAGGTCGAACGCGGCGAGGCCGCCTTCCTTGAGGGTGCCGAGCACGACGCTGCGTTCGGGGTCGCGCGGGTGCACCCAGATCGCGGGATCGTCGGCGTCGGCGTTGGCGGGGGAGGCACCGGCGTCGTCGACGAAGGCCTGCGTCTGCAGGACGGGCGCCGGATCGCGGGGAGCGGCACCGGCGGGGACGGCGGCCAGGAGGGAGACGGCGGCGACGGCCACCGGGAGGAGTCTGCGCACGCGCGGAACCTAGACGAATCGGGTGGCCGGGGCGTGAACAGCGGATGCCGGGCCGTGCCATTGACCGACGTCCCGAGTCCCTTGACTACGCTGGTGGCCATGTCTGTCGCGGTGCGGGTGATCCCCTGTCTCGACGTCGACGCGGGCCGGGTCGTGAAGGGTGTCAACTTCGCCGGCCTTCGCGACGCCGGTGACCCCGTCGAGCTGGCCCGGCGCTACGACGCCGAGGGCGCCGACGAGCTCACCTTCCTCGACGTCACGGCCTCCTCGGGCGACCGCGAGACCACCTACGACGTCGTCCGGCGGACCGCCGAGCAGGTCTTCATCCCGCTCACCGTCGGGGGCGGCGTCCGCAGCAACGACGACGTCAACCGGCTGCTGCGGACCGGGGCCGACAAGGTCAGCATCAACACCGCCGCCATCGCGCGGCCCGAGTTCCTCAGCGAGGCGTCGAGACGGTTCGGCGCCCAGTGCATCGTGCTGTCCGTCGACGCCCGCCGCGTGCCCGAGGGCGGCGAGCCCACCGCGTCGGGCTTCGAGGTCACCACCCACGGTGGCCGCCGCGGCACCGGGATCGACGCCGTCGAGTGGGCCGCCCGCGGCGAGGAACTCGGCGTCGGGGAGATCCTGCTCAACTCCATGGACGCCGACGGCACCAAGAACGGCTTCGACCTCGAACTCATCGAGCTCGTCCGCAAGGCCGTGCGCGTCCCGGTGATCGCCAGCGGCGGCGCCGGCGCCGCCGAACACTTCCTGCCCGCCGTGCGGACCGGAGCCGACGCCGTCCTCGCCGCCAGCGTGTTCCACTTCGGACAGCTGACGATCGGGGACGTCAAGGGCGCCCTGCGCGAAGGCGGGGTCGAGGTCCGGTGAAGTCCTGGCAGGCACCCGTCGAGGTGAAAGTCACCGCCGGCCTGCTGGTCGGGCTGCCCGTCGCGTGGGCGCTGCTCGACCTGATCCCGGTGCTGAGCGCCGGGGCGGGCCTGGCCATCTACCGGATGCCCGCGCTCGCGCTGATCCTCGGCGGCGTCGTCACCACCGGGCTCGTCCTGAAGATGGGCAGCGCCCGCATCGGCGGACTGGTCGTCACCGTGGTGTTCGCGCTGCTGCACGCGTTCCTGCTGCTCGGCGCCGCGCTGTGGTTCAACAAGCTGTTCTCCGGTCTCTCCTTCGCGGGCTACGGCTACGCGTTCGTCCTGCTGAACTCGATGCCGCTCAAACGGCACATCCTGGGAGCCCAAGCATGACCCTGGACGCGGGCGTCTCCTCGCGCCTCAAGCGCAACGCCGACGGCCTGATCGCCGCGGTCGTCGTCGAACACGCCACTTCGGACGTGCTGATGATGGCCTGGATGAACGACGACGCCCTCGCCGCGACGCTGGCCACCCGCCGCGGCACGTACTGGTCGCGCAGCCGGCGGAAGCTCTGGGTCAAGGGCGAGACGTCCGGGCACTACCAGCACGTTCGCGAGGTGCGGATCGACTGCGACGGCGATACTGTCCTGCTGCGCGTCGACCAGACCGGCCCCGCCTGTCACACCGGCACGCACACCTGTTTCGACACCGAGGAACGCCTCCTCCTGGCGGATGAGAAAGAGCACGCGTGACCATCGTCGCCGACATCCTGATCGGGCTCGTCGCCCTGATCCACGTCTACATCCTCGTCCTGGAAATGTTCCTCTGGACGTCGCCCCGAGCCCGCGCCGGCTTCGGCACCACGAAGGAGTTCGCGGAGGAGACCAAGACCCTCGCCGCGAACCAGGGGCTCTACAACGGCTTCCTGGCCCTCGCGCTGGCATGGGGCCTCATCGCGGGCGAGTTCCAGCTCCAGCTGTACGGCCTCGTTTGCGTGGTCATCGCGGGCCTCTACGGCGCCGCGACGGCCAGCAAACGGATCCTCTTCGTGCAGGTCGTCCCGGGCGCGCTGGCGCTCGTCGCGCTGCTGCTGGCGCGGTAGGTCAGCGCAGCCGGTCGAGAACGGAACGCCAGGCCCGCGCGGAGACGGTCAGCTGACCGGCCCGCCGGGCCTTGGTGTCCCGCACGCCCACGACCGGCCCCAGCGCCACCTCGACGCAGCTGTAGTTTTCCCCGCTGTACGAGGACTTCCGCCAAACCGCCATCTGGTTGCCTCCGCTAGTGTGCAGCCTCCTCGAGCAGCTCCCGGGAGGCAGCTTCGCTCAACGCCTGCTCGCCCAGCATCTTAACCACCCGTTGGTGGGCGAGGGTTTGCGTTTTTTCGTGCAGGAACGCGCTCGAATGGGCGTGCTCGACGAAGGTGATCGGGGGCGTGCCGGGGAACTCGTAGATCTCGAACGGGCCCAGCAGGCCGGTGTGGTAGCCGAGTCCGGCCGGAACGACCCGCACCGAGATGTTCTTCCGCTGCGATATTTCGAGCAGATGATCGATTTGGTCGGACATGATGTCCGGGCTGCCGATGGTCTCCCGGACCGCCCATTCGCCGATCAGCGCGCGGTACGCGACCGGGTCCCACTGCGTGAGTACCCGTTGGCGCTTGAGCCTGATGCGCAGCCGCTTGTCGGCTTCCTCGACCGCAACCGAGGAAGCCTCCATGATCGACCGGATGTAGTCCGGGGTCTGCAGCAGGCCGGGCACGAGCAGCGGCGACCAGGTGGTGATCTTGGTGGCCGTGCTTTCCAGGTTCAGCAGCGCGGTGAGGGCATGCGAAACGTCCGTGTTGCTGGACGCCAGCCAGTTGGGCTCGCGGGCGTGCCGGGCCAGGGTCCGGATCCGGTCGCGCTTCTCCCCGTGGATGCCCAGCAGCGCGAGGATCGCCGACACGTCCTCGACGCTCGGCAGGCGATGTCCCTTCTCCCACGCCGACAGCAGCTGGGGGAGGATCCCCAGTTCGTCGGCGAGAACGCGAAGGCCGACTTTCCGCGCTTCGCGTTCTTCGCGCAGTGAAGCGGCGAGAGTTCTCGCGGCGGGCCCCGAAGACGTTGGCTTCATGAGCCGATAATACGAATCCCGTCGATTCCCCGATTGTGCGAATGTGTCCACGAAATGCGATCGACCGCCATTCCCGTCCGGCATCCGGGTGACGATCGCCTGCTCACTTGCACGCTCGGCGCGGCCGTCCGGTTGCCTTCCGGCGCTGTGCCTCTTCTCGCAGCATCGGCGCTGCTCAAGGCTTCTAAGCTCGGCTGATGGATCCCTTCGGCGGTTTCGTCCAGCGGCGGTGGGTGTGGTTCGTCCTCCCGGTGGCCGTCGTGGCCGTCTTCGCCTTTTCCCCGGATGTGGTGGCGGCCTACGGGATGATTCCCGTCTTCGCCGTCGCTTTCGCGGTGTCGGCCGGTTGCGTGGCGCTGGGCGTCTGGCGGCTCCGCGTGTCGGCCCGGAAACGCGCCGCCGCGGGCGCGGACGGTTTCGCGGGCTGGCTGCCGCCGCCGACCGGTCACGACCACGACCGCCGGATCGACTTCGCGGCCGAAACCCGGCGGCTGCGCCGGATCGCGCGGCGCGCGGCGCTGCTCGTCCTCGTCTGGACGGCGCTGGTGGGCAGCGGGGCCGCGAACCTGGTCCTGCTCGACAAGGCCGCCGACGAGCTCCTCGCGACCGGCGCCCGTACCCCCGGCGAGGTGGTATCCGTGCGGGAATACACCCGGGGTGGGATGAGGTTCGAGGTGCGCTACGGCACGCGGACCGCGGAGATCGTCCGCGACTCGAAGCACCCGTACTTCGCCGGCGAGAAAGTCACCGTGATCGTCGACCGCGCCGACCCGGATCGCGTGCGCACCCTGAGCGAAGAGAACAAGAGCCGGTTCCTCGTCAACCTCGGCATCGTCTCGATCGTGGCCGGCTCGCTCGGGACGCTGTTCGCGATCTGGGCCGCGTTCGGCTGGTGGCGCCGCGCCCGCGCGGTCGCGGCCACCGGGTGGCGGAACGCGACGGTCGACATCGTGCGCGTCTTCGCCCGCAACAGCCGTTCGGTGCGACGGCCGCCGCCGGAAATCCACGTCCGCTACCGCGAGGGCACCGGGATCCTGCTGCGGGCGGTGTCCTCGACGCACGGGGCCAACGCGCTCGCGGACTTCACCGACCGGCTCGCGTGGGTGGGCGGCTGGGGGCGGCACATGGTCGTCCTCTTCCCGAACGGACCGAGCCGCCCCGGGCCCTACGCGGTTCCGGCGTACGCGATGACGTCGCGCACCGAGGGCGGCGGCCGCCGGTGAACCGTCGTGCCGGGCTCAGCCGATCTCGCCGGTGAGGTAGCGCTGCAGGTTCGGTGCGATGGCCCGCACCAGGACCTCGACGTCCTCGGTGACGAGCGGCTCGAACTTCGCCACGTACCGGATCATGCCCAGGCCCACCATCTGGGTCGCGCAGAGGTTCATGCGCAGCAGGACGCGGTCCGAGCCGATCGAGGTGATCAGCGCGCTGAAGAACCGCTGGAAGAAGCCGCGCAGCACGTGCCCGGCCTGCTCGTGGCCGGTGATGCTGCGGATGAGCGCCACGAACACGCCGCCGCCCGCGCCGTCCCAGAGGGTGATGAAGGTGCGGACGATCCGCTCCCCGAGTTCGTCGTCGGGGCCGTTGCGCAGCGCCTTCTGCACGTCCAGGGGATCGAACGGCAGCTCGAGGACGGCCTGGGCGAACAGGCCTTCCTTGCTGCCGAACCAGTGGTTGACCATCGCCGCGTCGACGCCGGCGCGGGTGGCGATCGCGCGCACGGTCGCACCGTCGTAGCCGGTTTCGGCGAAAACGGCCCGCGCGGCTTCGATCAGCGCGGTGCGCGTGTCCTGGCCGGCGGGCCGCCGCCCGCGGCGACGGGCAGTAGTCTCGGTGTTGTCCGTGGTGCTCACGGCTCCATCATGACCCAAGCGCCCGTCGAATTCAACAATAGTTGAATTGAAGGCCCGGCGCGGCCGTGATCCGCCGGGGCGGCACAATGAGCTCCATGGTCAGCGCATCCGCCGGTTCGACCGGTCCCGGCACGGTCAGCCCGTCCCGCGAGGACTTCCGCGTCCTCGCCGAGAGCCGCCGCGTGATCCCGGTCGTGCGCCGGGTCCTCGCCGACGGCGAGACGCCGATCGGGGTGTACCGCAAGCTGGCCGCCGACCGGCCCGGCACGTTCCTGTTCGAGTCCGCCGAGAACGGCGCGTCCTGGACCCGCTGGTCGTTCATCGGCGTGCGCAGCCCGGCCGCGCTCACCGTCCGCGACGGCGAAGCGGTCTGGACCGGCACCCCGCCGGTCGGCCTGCCCGGCGAGGGCAACCCGCTGAACGTCCTGCGCGAGACCATCGAGGCCCTGCACACCGAGCCGCTGCCCGGCCTGCCCCCGCTGACCGGCGGCATGGTCGGCTACATCGGCTACGACGCCGTGCGCTGGCTGGAAAAGCTGCCCGAGCTGGCCGAGCGCGACCTCGACATCCCCGAGCTGACCATGCTCCTGGCCACCGACCTGGCCGCGTTCGACCACCACGAGGGCACGGTCACGCTGATCGCGAACGCCGTCAACTGGGACGACTCGCCCGAGCGCGTGGACGCGGCCTACGACGACGCCGTCGCCCGCCTGAGCGCGATGACCGAGCAGCTGCAGGTGGCCGCGCCCGCCACCGTCGCCGCGTTCGACCGGCCCGCGCCGGAATTCACCCGGAAGCGTTCGAAAGCGGACTTCCACGCGGCCGTCGAGAAGGCCGTCGAGGCGATCAAGGCCGGCGAAGCGTTCCAGATCGTGCCGTCGCAACGATTCGAGATCCCGACCGCGGCCGACGCGCTCGACATCTACCGCGTGCTGCGGACGTCCAACCCGAGCCCGTACATGTACCTGCTGCGGCTCGAGGGCTTCGACATCGTCGGCTCCAGCCCCGAATCCCTCGTCACCGTGCGGGACGGCAAGGCGACCACGCACCCGATCGCGGGCACCCGCTGGCGCGGCGCCGACCCCGAAGAGGACGCGCAGCTGGCCAAGGACCTCCTGGCCGACGAGAAGGAGCGCGCCGAGCACCTGATGCTCGTCGACCTCGGCCGCAACGACCTCGGCAAGGTCTGCAAGCCGGGCACCGTGCGCGTCGTCGACTTCTTCCAGATCGAGCGCTACAGCCACGTCATGCACATCGTGTCCACCGTCACCGGCGAGCTCGCCGACGGCAAGACGGCGTTCGACGCGGTCACGGCGTGCTTCCCGGCCGGGACGCTGTCCGGCGCGCCGAAGGTCCGCGCGATGGAGCTGATCGAGGAGCTCGAGCCGGTCCGCCGGGCGCTGTACGGCGGTGTCGTCGGCTACCTCGACTTCGCCGGCGACGCCGACACGGCGATCGCGATCCGCACGGCGCTGGTGAAGGACGGCATCGCGCACGTCCAGGCCGGGGGCGGGGTGGTCGCCGACTCGGTGCCGGACTACGAGGACACCGAGTCGCTGAACAAGGCCCGGACCGTGCTCTCGGCAGTGGCCGCCGCGCAGACGATGGTGGCGGCGGGCGCCCTGGACCCGGCCGCGGACGCGGCCCATGTCTGAGGGCACGCCGTCCCGCCGTCCACTGTGGATGATCGTGGTCGCGCTCCTGCTGGGCGCGCTGGCCCTGTGGGGTGCGTCACGGCTGACCTGGTTCGCCGAGTTCCGCGACGGCGGCGTGCGGGGGACGGTCCTGTACCGCGAGACCGGCGAGCAGCAGGCCACCGCGCTCGTTCCGCTGGCGCTGCTGGCCCTGGCCGGCGTGGCCGGGCTGGTGGCCACGGGCGGCTGGGCGCGGCGCGTGCTCGGCGTGGTGCTGGGGCTGGCCGGGCTGGCGGCGATCTGGATCGGCGTCGCCGGCGTCCGGTTCGGCGGGTACGCCGCCGGCCTGCCGGTGACCGAGATGCTGCTGGGCCGCGGGCTCGCCGTGCTCGCGGGAATTCTCGTCGCCGCCGGCGGGTTGGCAGCCGTCAAGGGCGCGGGCCGGGCCACCCGGCTCGGCGCGAAGTACGCGGCCCCGGCCACCCGGAAAAAGGTCCGTGACCCCGACGCCGAGCTGTGGGAAGCCCTGTCCGAAGGGGAAGATCCGACCGACGTCCGGGGCAGGCATTCGGAGTAACGCGCACACCCGGAACCGGGCGTCTCGGATGCGGGGGTTAGCATCGTTTCGGCGGGAAGGGGAAGGTTTTTGTGAGCGACCTTGCGAGTGAATCCGTGAGCACGCGCCCTGGTGGGGGCGCCCGGTGAGCGTGCTCGAAGACATCGTCGCCGGCGTGCGAGAGGATCTCGCCGTGCGGGAATCCGCGCTGCCGTTCGACGAACTGAAGATCCGCGCGGCCGCCGCCCCGGCGCCGCGCGACGTGATGGCCGCCCTGCGCGAGTCCGGCATCGGCGTGATCGCCGAAGTCAAGCGGCGCAGCCCCTCGAAGGGCGACCTGGCCGACATCCCCGACCCGGCCGCGCTGGCGAAGGACTACGAAGACGGCGGGGCGCGCGTGATCAGCGTGCTCACCGAGCAGCGCCGCTTCGGCGGCTCGCTGGCCGACCTGGACGCGGTCCGCGCGGCGGTGGACACCCCCATCCTGCGCAAGGACTTCATCGTCAGCCCCTACCAGGTGCACGAGGCCCGGCTGCACGGTGCCGACATGGTGCTGCTGATCGTCGCCGCGCTGGAGCAGAACGCGCTCGTGTCGCTGCTCGACCGCGTCGAATCGCTCGGCATGACCGCGCTGGTGGAGATCCACAACGCCGAGGAGGCCGACCGGGCGCTCGAGGCGGGCGCCAAGGTCATCGGCGTCAACGCGCGCAACCTGCACACCCTCGAGGTGGACCGCGACGTCTTCTCGCGGCTGGCCCCCGGCCTGCCGATGGACGTCTACAAGGTCGCCGAATCCGGTGTCCGCGGGCCGGGCGACCTGATGTCGTACGCCGGCCACGGCGCCGACGCGGTGCTGGTCGGCGAGGGCCTGGTGGCCTCCGGCGACCCGAAGGGCGCCCTGGTCAAGCTGGTCACCGCCGGCTCGCACCCTGCCTGCCCGAGGCCGTCGCGGTGACCGAAGAGCACGACAAGCACGACCCGGACGAGCGGGGCTACTACGGCCCGTACGGCGGGCGGTTCATGCCGGAGGCGCTGATCGGCGTCGTCGACGAGGTCGCCACCGAGTACGACAAGGCCCGCCACGACCCGGAGTTCCTGAACGAGTTCAACCGCCTGCTTCGCGACTACGCGGGCCGCCCGTCGCTGCTCACCGAGGCCAAGCGCTTCGGCGAGCACGCCGGTGGCGCGCGGGTGTTCCTCAAGCGCGAGGACCTGAACCACACCGGCTCTCACAAGATCAACAACGTGCTGGGCCAGGCGCTGCTCACCAAGCGGATGGGCAAGAAGCGCGTGATCGCCGAGACCGGCGCGGGCCAGCACGGCGTCGCGACGGCCACCGCGTGCGCGCTGCTCGACCTCGACTGCGTCGTCTACATGGGCGAGGTCGACACCGAGCGCCAGGCGCTGAACGTGGCCCGCATGAAGCTGCTCGGCGCCCAGGTGATCCCGGTCAAGACCGGTTCGCGGACGCTGAAGGACGCGATCAACGAGGCGCTGCGCGACTGGGTCACCAACGCCGACACCACGCACTACCTGTTCGGCACCGCGGCCGGGCCGGCGCCGTTCCCGGCGATGGTGCGCAACTTCCACCACGTCATCGGCACCGAGGCCCGCGAGCAGATCCTGGAGCAGGCCGGGCGCCTGCCCGACGTCGTCGCCGCGTGCGTCGGCGGCGGGTCGAACGCGATCGGCATCTTCTCGGGCTTCTACGACGACCCGTCGGTGCGGCTGGTCGGCCTGGAGCCGGGCGGCGAGGGCATCGAGGGCAACCGCCACGGCGCGACGCTCACGAAGGGCACCCCGGGCAACCTGCACGGCGCGATGACGTACCTGCTGCAGGACGAGGACGGCCAGACGGTCGAGTCGCACTCGATCTCGGCCGGGCTCGACTACCCGGGCGTAGGCCCGGAGCACGCGTGGCTGAAGGACACCGGCCGCGCCGAGTACCGCCCGGTCACCGACGCCGAGGCGATGGACGCGTTCAAGCTGCTGTCGCGCACCGAGGGCATCATCCCGGCGATCGAGTCGGCGCACGCGCTGGCCGGCGCGCTGGTGCTGGGCCGCGAGCTGGGGCCGGACGGGCTGATCGTGGTCAACCTGTCGGGCCGCGGCGACAAGGACATGGACACGGCGGCGAAGTGGTTCGGACTGGTGAACGAATGAGCAGGCTGGACGACCTCTTCGCGGCCACGCGCGCGGAGGGCCGCGCCGCACTGGTCGGCTACCTGCCGGCCGGGTTCCCCACGGTGGCCGGGTCGAAGGACCTGATCGCGGCCTGCATCGACGGCGGCGCGGACCTCATCGAGGTCGGCGTCCCGTATTCGGACCCGGTGATGGACGGCCCGACCATCCAGGCCGCCTCGGTGACCGCGCTGGACAACGGCTTCCGCCTCAAGCACGTGTTCGAGGTGGTCGAGTCGATCTCCGCCCGCGGCGGCCGCGCTGTGGTGATGACGTACTGGAACCCGGTGAACCGCTACGGCGTGGACCGCTTCGCGCGTGACCTGGCGGCGGCGGGCGGGCTCGGCATGATCACGCCGGACCTGATCCCGGACGAAGCCGGCGCTTGGATCACGGCGTCTTCCGAGCATGGCCTGGACCGGACGTTCCTGGTGGCGCCTTCGTCGTCCGAGGAGCGGCTGGCTCTCACGGCGGCTGCGTCGTCGGGGTTCATCTACGCGACCGCGGTGATGGGCGTGACGGGCGCGCGCGACCAGGTCGGCGCGGGCGCCGAGGAACTCGTGCGGCGCGCGCGGGTGCACACTTCGCTGCCGATCGGTGTCGGTCTGGGCGTGCGGTCGGGAGACCAGGCGGCCGAGGTGGCGTCGTTCGCGGACGCGGTGATCGTGGGTTCGGCCCTGGTCACGGCGGCGGCCGAGGGAGCTTCCGGGGTGCGTGCGCTGTCGGCCGAGCTGGCCGAAGGTGTGCGCCGGGCGGTCGCCACCGCTTGACCCGGAGTGCTGTCACACCCGCGTGACACCCATCGCCCGATCAGAACTGTCGGTGGTGGTCTGCATACTCCTCGTGTGATGATCCACAACGAGGGGACCGAGCGGACATGCCACACTGGACCAGACCGGCAGCGATCGGCGCGAGCGGAGGTGAAGCACGATGGCGGCACCGACTGAGCCGGGGACCGAGTTCAGCATCCCCCTGCGCCCCGAAGGCTGGACGGTCGACGAGGTTCTCGCTCTTCCCGCGGAACAGACCTCACTGCAGCGGATCGAGCTCGTGGACGGAGCTCTCGTCGTGAGCCCGTGGCCACGGCTGGAACACCAGCGGCTGGTCGGCATGCTGTTGGGCCAGCTCGTCGCAGTGGCCGGACCGGGCTACGAGGTGTTCCCCGGCGCGAACCTGATCCTGGGCAACCGCGGCAACCGCCTGGTCATCCCCGATCTGCTGGTGACCGATGAGCCCGGGCTGACGGGCGTGAGCCTCACTGAGAAACAGGTCGTGCTCGTTGCGGAAATCGTGTCACCGTCGACCAAGGTCCAGGACCGGATCCTCAAGCGAGCCATCTACGCCGAAGCCCTGATCCCGTACTACCTCCTGGTCGAACCCGGCGAACCCACCGCGGCAACCCTCTTCGAACTCCAAGGCGACGAGTACCACCCCATCGCCAAGAGCGGCGAAACGGATATCAAGCTCACTCGGCCGTTCAACGCCACAATCCGCCTCGCCTGACCGGCTTTTGTACGAAACCTGTACGCCCCCGCGTCAAAGTCCGCGCCATGGACATCGCACACCTCCCGCGGCGCAGCTTCCTCCGCGGTGCCGCCGGCCTCGCCCTCGCCGGCGCCGCCGGCCTGGTCCTCCCCGGCGCCGCCCGGGCGGCGGGAACCGAGCCGCGGATCTACAGCTGTGACGAGTGGGGTGCGCGGCTGCCCACCGACCCGCTCACCACCCTCGACCACCCCGCGAACCGGATCCTCATCCACCACATCGCCAGCGCCAACACCACCGACTACTCGCTGGCCCAGGGCTTCCAGATCGCCCGCGACACCCAGCACGACCACATCGACAACAACGGCTGGTCCGACACCGGTCAGCACTTCACCGTCAGCCGCGGCGGGTACCGGATGGAAGGCCGCCACGGCAGCCTCGGCACCGTGCGCGGCCGCACCACCATGATCCAGGGCGCGCACTGCCCCGGGCAGAACACCAACGCCATCGGCATCGAAAACGAAGGTCTCTACACCAGCGTCGAGCCGCCCCAGACGCAGTGGGCGTCGCTGGTCCTGCTGAGCGCCTACATCTGCCGGCAGTACGGCATCCCCGTCGAAGAGATCAAGGGCCACCGCGACTACTACAACACCGAATGCCCGGGCGACAAGCTCTACGCCAAGCTCCCGCAGCTGCGCAGCGAGGTCGCCAAGGCGCTCAAGTCAATGTAGGTACCGCATCACGGCGCACAGCTCGTCCGGCGGCAACGCGCCGAGCCGGTCGAGCTCGCCGCGGCGGACGTCCGCCAGCGTCGTCGCCAGTTCCGGGCCGAACGCCGACGTCAACGCCTCGTCCGCTTCGAACGCCGTCACCGCTTCGGCCAGTGAAGTCGGCAGCCGCTCGGCCGAGGGGAGCGTTCCGGGGTCGACGTCGACCGGCTCCGGCAACGACTCCTCCGCCGAAAGCCCGGCCAGTCCCGCGAAGATCAGCGCCGCCACCACCAGGTACGGGTTCGCCGTCAGGTCGAAGCACTTGACCTCGAAGTTCGCCGCCCGGTCGCGCTGCCCGGCCGGGCCCTGGACCAGCCGCAGCGGCGCCTCGCGGTTTTCCAGGCCCCACACGCGGAACACCCCGGCCCAGTGGTGCGGTTCGAGCCGCAGGTAGCTGACCACCGACGGCGCGCCGATCGCCAGCAGCGCCGGCAGCCGCGAGAGGATCCCGGCGCCGAACGCCTCCGCCGTCTCCGTGAGCCCGAACCGCCGGTCGCCGCCGGCGCACAGGTTGCGGTCGCCGTCCCAGAGGCTCAGGTGGACGTGGCCGCCGTTGCCGACGCCGTCCGGCGCGAACTTCGGTGTGAACGACGCCCGCAGTCCGTACTGCGCGCTGACCGTCCGGATCGTCTCGCGCGTCAGCACCGCGACGTCCGCCGCGCGCACCGGGTCGCCCGCGGCCACCGACACCTCGAACTGCCCGGCCGCGTACTCCGGGTGGACCTGTTCCACCGCGACACCCTGGGCGGCCAAGGTGGACACCAGCTTGCGCAGGTAACCCGCCTGAGAAGACAGCCGCGCGTAGCCGTAGGCCGGGCCCGCGGTCGCCGAGCGCGGGTCGTCCGGCGCGTCGGCCGCCGTGACCACCCACTCGATCTCGAACGCCGTCCGGGCGTTGTAGCCCAGCTCCGCGAGCCGGGCCGTCGCGGCGGCCGCCAGCGCCCGCGCGTCCTGCGGGTGCGGCTCGCCTTCCTGGTCGTACCGCCACGCCGGCGCCCACGCCCAGCCGGGCTGCGCGGCCAGCGGCACGAGCGCATCGAGGTCCGGGTGCAGCCGCAGGTCGCCGACCGGGCCGCGGGAATGCTTGCCGCCGACGATGTCGTCGGTGGCCAGGAAGAAGTCGAACGAGTTCGACGCGCCGACGCCCCACGCCGCCGCCGACCACAGCCGGTCCACGGGGACGGCCTTCACCCGGGCGATGCCGCTGTTGTCCACGAAGGTCAACGCGACGAGCTCCACGCCCGCGGCGCGCAGGCCGTCGGCCCGGAGTGCGCCTTGTTGCGCGAGTTCTGCCCGATCGAGCTGGCTCATCCTGCCCCCGTCGCTGTTCACTGGATCTGCTCACCTAGGAATGAGGTGAAGATCGTGTCAGACACCGTCGAAACCCGTCCAGGGCTGCGCCGATCCCTCTCCGTCTGGCAGGCCGTCGGCCTGTCCGTGGCGTTGATGGCCCCGAGCATGGCCGCCAACATCAACCCCCAGCAGACCGCGGCCGCCGCAGGCCGCGCGGTGCCGCTCGCCTTCCTGCTCTCCGCGGTCGGCGTCCTGCTGGTCGCGTACGGCTTCGTCAAGCTCTGCCAGTACTACCAGCACGCCGGTTCGGTGTACGCGTTCGTCGGCGCGACGCTCGGCCCGCGCGCCGGAGTCGTCTCGGGCATCGGGCTCCTCGGGACGTACACGTTCTACGCCGTCGTCACGAGCTCGGCCGCGGGCACACTGGGCACGGCTTTCCTGACGCAGGTGGGGATCTGGCCGGATCCGCCGTCGTGGGGCCCGTTCGTGCTGACGGCCGTCGCGCTGATCGGCGCGTGGCTGCTGTCCGTGCTGCCCGCCCGTCGCGGCACGAGCACGCTGCTCGCCGTCGAAGGCGCGACGATCGCGGTCATCCTGCTGGTCACCGTCGTGATCGGAGTCCGGCTGATCGCCGGGAACGCCCCCGGCGGCGCCCGGTTCACGATGGACGTCTTCGTCCCGGAAACCGGGCTGTCCGGAGTGTTCCTCGGCGCGGTGTTCGGCTTCCTGTCCTTCGCCGGGTTCGAAGCCGCCGCGACGCTCGGCGAGGAAACCCACGACCCGAAGCGCAACATCCCGCGCGCGATCCTCGGCACGGCGCTCTTCGGCGGCCTCTACTTCGTGGTGGTGACGGCCGTGGAGATGATGGCGTTCGGCAGCGACGCGGCGGCGTTCCACGACTCGCCGTCCCTGCTGGGCGACCTCGGCAGCCGGTACGCGGGAGCCTGGGTCGGCGACGTGATCAGCGTGGGTGCCGCGATCAGCGCGTTCGGCTGCTGCCTCGCCTGCGTCGTCGGCGGCTCGCGGCTGCTCTACGCACTGGGCCGCGATGCAGGTGGCGGCCTCGGCCGGACGTCCTCACGGGGCACGCCGGTGGCCGCGGTGACGGCCGTGACGCTCGCAGCGGCCCTGATCATCGTGGTCTGCGCGGTCTTCTTCGGCGCGACGGCGTCGGACACGTTCGCGTGGTCCGGTTCGATCGGGACGCTCATCCTGCTGGTCATCTACCTGCTCACGACGGTCGGCGCGATCCTGCTGCTGTTCGTGAAGCGCCGGATGCGCGTGCCGGCGTGGCACCTCGTCTTCCCGATCGGCGCGCTCGCCGTGCTCGGGTACACCGTGTACGTCAACGTCGTGCCGTACCCGGCCGAAGGCCCGGGGCGGTGGTTCCCGGTCGTGGCCGCGGCGGTGCTGGTGCTGGCGGCGATCTTGGTGCTGGCCGCCCCCGGGTTCGCTCGTAGGGTGGGGGAGAGGATCGGCACAGTGGACGGAGGCACATGAGGAGTTTGCTCCCGTTCGTCGCGGATCTCCCGCTGGTGGACCACCACTGCCACGGCGTCGTCACGCGGGACGTGGCCCGCGCGGACTTCGAGGCGATGCTGACGGAGGCCGACGCGCCCTCGCCGCTGGGCACGAGCCTGTTCGACTCGCTCATCGGGCTGGCCGTGCGGGAACGCTGCGCGCCCGTGCTCGACCTGCCGAAGCACGCGGACGCCGACGGCTACCTCGAACGCCGTGCCGAGCTGGGCGCGGCCGAGGTGACCCGTCGGTTCCTGCGGGCCACCGGGACGACCGACTTCCTCCTCGACGGCGGTTTCCTGCCGGAATCGCTCACGTCGACCGCCGAGTTCGCCGGGCTGGCGGGGACGCGCGCGCACGACGTCGTCCGGCTGGAGCAGGTCGCGGAGGCAGTGCTTCCCGGGACGACAGCGGCCGGCTTCGCCTCGGCTTTCGCCGACGAGCTGGAGAAGCGCGCGGTGGCGGCCGTCGGGCTCAAGTCGATCGCGGCCTACCGCGTCGGCCTGGAGCTGGCGGGGGAGCGACCGTCGCCGTCGGAGGTCGAAGCCGCCGCCGGGCGGTGGCTCGCCGCGGGCGGCGGCCGGCTGGCCGACGAGGTGCTGCACCGGCACCTCGTGTTCACCGGCCTGGACCTGGGCCTGCCGGTGCAGTTCCACGTCGGCTACGGCGACGCCGACGTCGACCTGCACCGGTGCGACCCGCTGCTGCTCACCGGCCTGCTGCGGGCGACCCGCGGCAGCGGCGTGCCGATCCTGCTGCTGCACAACTACCCGTTCCACCGCAATGCCGCGTATCTGGCGCAGGTCTTCGAGCACGTGTTCGTGGACGCCGGGCTCATCACGCACAACGCGGGCTTCCGGGCGCCGGCCGTGCTGGCCGAGCTCCTGGAGCTCGCGCCGTTCGGGAAGGTGCTCTTCTCCACCGACGCCTTCGGCCTGGCCGAGCTGTACCACCTGGGCACGGCCCTGTTCCGGCAGGGCCTGTCGGACTTCCTGCGTGCCGCTTTGGCGGCCGACGCGGTGTCCGAAAAGGACGCCGTCCGGCTGTGTGCTTTGGTGGGACACGAGAACGCGAAGAGGATCTACCGCTTGGAGCACGTGTGAGTGAACTGTGGACCCGGTGGACGCGGGCGATCGCCGACGAACTGCCCGCCGCCGTCGAGCTCCGGCACGCCGTGCACGCCGACCCCCGCGGTTCCGGCGACGAGGAGGACACCGCCCGCCTGGTCGCGGGCGCGCTCGGCGCCGGTGAGGGCATCCGCGTCGCCAAGACCGGGCGCGCCATCCTGCTGCCCGGTGGGGCCGGCCCGGCCGTGGCGCTGCGGGCGGAGCTCGACGCCCTCCCGGTGCTGGAGGGCACCGGCGTGCCGTGGGCGTCCGGGAACGAGTTCATGCACGCGTGCGGCCACGACGTCCACCTCGCCGCGCTGGTCGCCGTGTGCCGGGCCGCCGTGCGCGTCGGCGTGCCGCGGCCGATCCTGGCGCTCCTGCAGCCGCGGGAGGAGACGTCGCCGCCCGGCGCGGTCGACGTCGTCGAGTCCGGGGTGCTCGCCGAGCACGGGGTGGACGCGGTGATCGGCGCGCACGTCCAGCCGCGGATCGCGCACGGCGTCGTCTCGGCGGCGCCGGGGCCGGTGAACGCCTCCACCGACGAGTTCGAGGTGACCATGCAGGGCCAGGGCGGCCACGCCGGCTACCCGCACCTGCTGCGCGACCCGATCCTGGCGCTGTCCCAGCTGGTCGTGAGCCTGCAGCAGCTGGCGTCCCGCCGGATCGACCCGGTGTTCGGCGCGGTCTGCTCGATCGGCCGCATCCAGGGCGGCGCGGCGGCCAACGTCGTCCCGAACAGCGCGAGCGCGTTCGGCTCGCTGCGCCTGATGCGCGCGAAGGACCGCGAGCGCGCGCTGGAGACCCTGGCCGACATCGTGCACGGCACGGCGCGGGCGCACGGCTGCACCGCCGAGCTGGAGATCAGCCCGTGCGAGCCGGTCCTGGACAACGACGCGGCGCTGGCCGCGGGCGCGCAGACGTGGCTGCGGCACGCCGGCTTCACCGTCGACGACCAGTTCCGCTCGTTCGGCGCCGACGACTTCGCCCACTACTGCGGCGGCGCGACCCGCGGGCTCATGCTGTTCGTCGGCCTCGGCGACACGGCGGGCGTGCCGAGCCTGCACGACGACCGGTTCCTCCCGCGCGACGAAGCCGTCACCCAGGTCGCGCACGCGCTGGTGGCGGGGTACCTGGCCGCCTTGGATGCTCCGGTGCACTAGCGCTACGGTGGCCGCGTGATGAGCGCCTTTCTCGCGACGATCCCCAGCCCTGACCGCGGTGTCTGGCACCTGGGACCGATCCCGCTCCGCGCGTACGCCCTGTGCATCATCGCCGGCATCATCGTGGCGATCTGGTGGGGCGAGCGCCGCTGGGTGGCCCGCGGTGGAACCAAGGGCACGGTGATCGACCTCGCGGTGTTCGCGGTGCCGTTCGGCCTGGTCGGCGGCCGGTTGTACCACGTGATCACCGACCCCGAGCTGTACTTCACCGAGGGCCGCAACCCGTGGAACGCGTTCGCGATCTGGGACGGCGGCCTCGGCATCTGGGGCGCCATCGCCCTCGGCGCGGTGGGCGCGCTCATCGCCTGCCGCCGCAAGGGCATCCCGCTGCCGGCGATGGCGGACGCGGTCGCGCCGGGCATCGTCGTCGCGCAGGCCATCGGCCGCATCGGCAACTACTTCAACCAGGAGCTGTACGGCGCGCACACGGACCTGCCGTGGGGCCTCGAGGTCTACCAGCGCTTCAACCCGGAAGACCCGGACAACCTGCTGAACGGCGTCGCGACGGGCCACATCCCGCTGCCGGAGAGCCCGGTCCACCCGACGTTCCTGTACGAGCTGATCTGGAACCTGCTGGTCGCGCTGCTGGTGGTGTGGGCGGACCGGAAGTTCAAGCTCGGGCACGGGCGGGCGTTCGCGCTGTACGTGGCCGGGTACACGGTGGGCCGCGGCTGGATCGAGATGATGCGGACGGACACCGCGAACCACATCCTCGGCCTGCGGGTGAACGTCTGGACGTCGATCCTGCTGTTCCTGGGCGCGGCGGCGTACTTCGTGATCGCCGGGCGGCGGGGGCCGCGGGAGGCGCCGGAGACCCTGGTGAGCAAGGACGCGCTGCCTGCTCCGGACTCGGCGCCTTCGGAGTCTGCGGCCGATTCCGCAGTTGCCGACGAGCCCGAGCCCGCGAAGGACGCGGCTCAGCCGGAGGGCGGCGAGCCCGGGTCCTCGGCCGCCGAGCCGGAGCCCGCCAAGGTGGCGGCCGATGCGCCCGCGGCCGCGGAGAAGCCGGCTTCCTCGGAGGCACCGGCCGAGGAGCCGAAGAAGACCGACGAGAGCTGATCGCTCGCGTTTCGAAGGCCGCCCCAGGATGCCTGGTGGCGGCCTTCGTCGTGTGCGGGGTTGGGCGCCGCCCCCCGG
>Ga0207678_10000062_pt1 | contig 84389 bp, 61 predicted proteins | sample KBSC63metaG_FD_184319 | JGI IMG/M metagenome (GOLD analysis project Ga0207678, IMG submission 184319) | Corn rhizosphere microbial communities from Kellogg Biological Station, Michigan, USA - KBS C6-3 metaG (SPAdes) (version 2) | ecosystem: Host-associated > Plants > Roots > Rhizosphere > Soil ... | reverse complement strand
GGACGGCTGGGACACGACGCTGGCCGACGCCTCGGGCGGCGAATGGCAGCGCATCGCCATCGCCCGCGCCGTGTTCGGCCTGCGGCACGGCGCGCGGTTGCTGATCATGGACGAGCCGACCGCCGGCCTCGACGCCCGCGCCGAAGCCCAGCTCTACGACACGTTCCACGAGCTGACCGCCGGCGCCACGACGATCGCGATCTCCCACCGGTTCGCCACCGTGCGCAAGGCACAGCGGGTCGTCGTGCTCGAGAACGGCCGGATCATCGAGGACGGCCCCCACGAAGCCCTGATCGAGGCCGGCGGCCGGTACGCCGAACTGTTCCGGCTGCAGGCCAAACGCTTCCAGGAGACGCCGTCGTGAACAACCCCTTCCGGTTCGTCCTCACCCTCGGACCCCACACCGACCCGGCCCGAACCCCGATCGTCATCGCCGTCGCCGTTCTCGAGCAGGCGACCGGGGTCGGTCTCGCGATCCTGCTCGGGCTGTTCAGCGAGGCCGCCGCCGACCGGTCGACGAGCACGGTGCTCGTGCTTTCGCTGTGCCTGGCCGTGTTCGTGATGCTCACCCAGGGCACGTTCATCGCCGGCTACTTCACCCGGCTCCGGCTGTCGGAAGAGATCCAGAACGCGGTCGAGCGCCGGTTCGTCGACGTCGCCGGGACCACGCCGACGCTGGAGATCCACGAGCACCCGGACCGCGCGGCCAAGGCGGCCGCGGTCCGCGGCGGCCGCGCCGAAATCCGGGAAGGCTTCGACCGGATCCTGTGGCTCACCGGAGCCGCGCTGGTCTGGATCTCGTCGGCCGTCCTGATGGCCTCCGTCGTCCCGATCCTCGCGGTGCTGCCGCTGTTCGCCGTCCCGGTCCTGCTGGCCACCCGGGCGGCCGACCGCAAACGCGGTGCGGCCGTCGAGCGGACGGCACCGCGCACCGCGCTGGCCGAGCACCTGTTCACGCTGGCCACCACGGCCGGGCCCGGCCGCGAAACCCGGCTGTTCGGGCTGGCGGGCGAGCTGCGCCGGCGGCACCGCGAGGAATGGGACCGCGGCGGCCGCGACATCACCGCGGCCGACCTACGCTCCCGGATCCCGCTCGCGCTGGCCTGGCTGTTCTTCGTACTGGCCTACGCGACCGCGATGGTCCTGATGGTGCGGGCCGGCCTGACCGGCGACGCCTCGCTCGGCCTCATCATCGCGGCCGTCGCGGTCAGCAGCCAGATCGTCGGGCAGGCACAGGCCCTGCTGAGCCAGATCTTCTGGGTGTTCGAATCGGTCCGGGCCGCCCGGGTGTTCCTGGAGGTCGTCGAGGAAGGCGCCGCGGAGCGGGCGGCCGTCGAGCCGGCCACGCCGGCCGAGGTCCCCGCCCGGCTGGCGGGCGGCATCAAGCTGGAGGGGCTCGGCTTCCGGTACTGGAACCGGGATCGGCCATCGTTGAGCGGGGTCGACCTCGAGCTGCCGTCCGGCGCCGTGGTGGCGCTGGTCGGGGAGAACGGCGCGGGCAAGTCGACCCTGGTGAAGCTGCTCTGCGGGCTGTACCGGCCGGCGGAGGGCCGCATCCTGGTGGACGGGACCGATCTCGCCGAGCTCGCCCCGGAGCAGTGGCGGGCCCGGGTCACCGCGGCCTTCCAGGATCCGGACCACCTCGAACTGTCGCTGGCCGACTCGGTCGGGCTCGGCTCGCTCGAGCACCGCGAGGACGCGGACCGGATCGCGGAGGCGTTGCGGACCGCCGGCGGGACCCGCCTGCTGGAGTCCTTGCCAGACGGCCTCGGGACCCGGCTCGGACGCACGTCGTGGGACGGAGCCGGGTTGTCCGGTGGTCAGTGGCAGACGGTGGCGAACGCCCGGGCCGCGATGCGGCCGGAGCCGCTGCTGCGGGTCCTGGACGAGCCGACCGCCAGCCTGGACGCGCGGGCCGAGGAATGGCTGTTCGAACAGTACGCCGGGCTGAGCCGTTCGCGGGGCGGCGTGACCGTCCTGGTCACGCACCGGCTCGCGACCGCCCAGGCGGCCGACCTCATCGCCGTGCTGGACCACGGCCAGGTCGTCGAGGTCGGCACGCACGACGCGCTGAGCCGGTCCGGCGGCCTCTACGCCGAGCTGTTCCGCCTGCAAGCGCGGTACTTCGTCCACTGATCTCCCGGACCGGGGGAATCTCGCTGTGTCGTTCGGGGGTTTCGTGTCTGCTCGCCAGATTGCCGTGATCGGCACCGGGTACGTCGGCCTGACCGCAGGAGCCTGTCTCGCCTCGCTGGGGCACGGCGTGGCCTGCATCGACATCGACCCGGTCAAAATAGCCAGGTTGTCCCGGGGCGAAGTCCCGATCCTCGAACCCGGGCTGCCGGAGCTGGTTTCCGCCGGGCTGGCGACCGGGCGGCTGCGGTTCTTCGTCGGCGCGGGCAAGTTCTTCCGCGGTGCCGGCGGCGCGACCGACGTGGTTTTCCTGTGCCTGCCCACGCCGCAGCGCACCGACGGTTCCGCCGACCTCAGCGCTGTCGAGGCGGTGGTCGGGGAGATCCGGGACCTGCTCCCCCGCGGCTGCGTGGTCGTGAACAAGTCGACGGTTCCCGTCGGCACCTCCGAGCGCGTGGCGCACCTGCTCGGCCGGGACGACATCGAGGTGGTGAGCAATCCGGAGTTCCTGCGCGAAGGCAGCGCGGTGCACGACTTCCTCAACCCCGATCGCATCGTCGTCGGTTCGGCGTCCCCGCACGCCGCCGAACGGGTCGCCGAGCTCTACGCGCGCCTGCGGACGCCGACCCTGTTCACCAACGCCGCCAGCGCCGAAGTCATCAAGTACACGGCGAACGGGTTCCTGGCGATGAAGCTGTCCTACGTGAACGCGATCGCCGAGTTGTGCGAGCAGGTCGGCGCGGACGTGACCGACGTGGCCGAAGGCGTGGGCCTGGATCGGCGCATCGGCCCCAGCTTCCTCCGGCCCGGGCCGGGCTGGGGCGGCTCCTGCCTGCCCAAGGACACCCACGCGCTGCTGGAGCTGGCCGACACGACCGGTGTCGGTCTCCCGCTGATCAGGGCGACGATCGACATCAACCTCCGCCAGCGCGAGCGGGTGGTGCGGAACGTCGAAGCGGCACTGGGCCGGGCGCTGGCCGGCGCCCGCATCGGCCTGCTGGGACTGACCTTCAAAGCCGGCACGGACGATCTGCGGGACTCGCCGGCGCTGGCCGTGGCGCAGCTGCTGGCCGCGGAGGGCGCCGACCTGGTCGCCTACGACCCCGGGGTCGTGGACAAGGTCCCCGGCATGGAAGCGGCCTTGCGCGTGCTGGACGATCCGTACGCCGTGGCCAGGAACGCCGCGGTGCTGGTCCTGCTGACCGACTGGCCCGAGTTCCGCGCACTCGACTGGCACCGGGTGCGCGGCGAACTCGACGGCGACATCGTCGTCGACACGCGGAACCACCTCGATCCGGAGGTGCTCCGGCGCGCGGGCCTCGGCTGGCACGGCGTCGGCCGTTCCGCCACCGGGCCGGAACGGCGGGGCTGAGCACCGGCCAGGGGGCCGGCGCCCGCACGGTGGCCACGCGACCGTGCGGGCGCCGACCTCGACGTCAGCCGGTCTGCACGAGGCTGAAGTCGTCGACGTTGACCCAGTTGCCCGCGTTCGCGTCGGAGAACAGCCCGACCTGGATCGACCCGTTCGTCACGGCGATGCCGGAGACGCTCACCTTCGTCCAGCTCCCGAGCGCCTGGCTGATCGACGCGCTCAGCTCACTCCCGCCGAAGTTCTTCGCGAAGATCGTCGCCTTCTTCTGCCCGCCACTGCTCTTCACCCACGCCGACAGCGTGTACGTCCCGTTCGGCAGCGAGATGTTCTGGTACCGCGAGGCGGTGTAGGCGGACGACGAACTCTGCGCGAACGCCCACCGCCCGGTGTGCCCGCCCTGCTTGTTGCTGTTCACGTTCCCGCCGGAAATGGTCCACCCCGCGAGGTTGTTCTGGGCCACGCGGTCCGCCTCGGCACTCGGGTTGAGGACGTGGTTGTTGCCACGCCCCACCGACCACGTCCCCGCGGCCGCGTCGACGGTCCACTGGCTCGGCGAGTGGAACACCGGCGTCGTCCCGGTGAAGGTGACCGGCAGCCACTGGTTGTAGCCGATGCCGTTGCCGGCGAAGTCACTCCAGCGGTCGCCGCCGAACATCACGAACGAGCCCTGCGAGCCGGTCACCGTGAAGGCCAGCCCGGTCTGCGTCACGTGCGAGAAGTCGGCATCCGTTCCCTGCAGCACGAACTCCGCGGAGTACGGGCCCATGATGTTCTTCGCGCTGATGCAGTACGTGTGCGAACTGTTCCAGCCGTGCAGGTCGGAGGAACAGAAGTAGTACGTCCCGCCGTACTTGAACATGATGTTGCCTTCACGCCCGCCCGCCGAGCTGTTGTACACGTTCTTCGCCGGGTCGACCTGCAGGAAGTCCGAAGCCCGCAACGACGACACGTACAGGTGTGACCGGCCGCTCTTGTTGCTGTAGATCAGGTACGCCTTGCCGTCGTCGTCGGTGAAGACCGACTGGTCGCCGGACATGCCGGTGGACACGTTCGCGATGCTCGACTGCGTGCCCGCCCGGGTGAACCGGCCGTTCGGCGTGCTGCTCGTGGCGAACACCAGCCCGCTGTTGAGCTGTGACACCAGCACGTACTTGCCCGTGTTCGGGTTGCGCGCGACGCCGATCCGGCCGACCCAGCCACCGCCGAGCTCGGAGCCGGTCAGCGCGTTGCCTTCGAACTTCCAGTTCGCCAGGTCGGTCGACGAGTAGATGGTGATCGCGCTGAGCGACGTGTCGCCGTTCTTCCCGCCACCGGGGTTGTTGTAGTAGCTGACCGCGCCGTTGTACTTGGCCCCGTACCAGTAGTAGGTGCCGCCGACTTTCAGCACGCCCCCGCCCTGGGAGTAGACCGGGTTCCCCGAGGTGTCCTTCCAGAACACGTCGTTCTGGATCGTGGCGGCGGCCCGCGGCGCCGGGGCGGCCGTGGCCGGGGCGACGGTGGAAACCAGCGCGACGGCCAGGGAAAGGAAGCTCGAAACGAGCGTTCGCCGGGTTTTCTTCTTCAGCACTTCATGACCTCCGTGTCGAATACCGATTCACCCGGCTGTCCGCGCTCCCGGAAACTTGCCGGTTCCGTCAGTGTTCGAACGCACCTTCCACCCGCAGCGGCCCGAACCGGATCCGCACCGCGAACCCGTCCGGCCACCCGATCCCGACCTCCTCTTCGGCGACCGAGGCGGACGGATCGCCCGCCTCGGCGCCCAGCACGGCCACCGCGGCGAAGACCGTCGTGCCGTGAACCTCCCCGCTCAGCCGCGAAAGCGACACCCACGGGACGAAGGCGGTGCCGTGCGGCGCCCGGACGTCGTCCTCGCGCGTCCAGCCCGCCAGCGGCCGGAGCGCGGACTCGCCGGGCGCGGCCGCCCAGCCCGTCTCCTCGGCTCGGGCACCGGGCGGGGCACCGAGCACGCGGTGCACCCGCACCTCGGCACGCCCGCGCGCCACCGTGACGCTCTCGACGCGCAGCCCGGGCACCGTCGCCGGGCCGCGGCCGAACACCGGGCGGTGCCAGGAGCCCGCCCAGCCCCAGCCATCGGCCCGGCCCGCCCCGAGCGGGTGGATCCGGCGCCGGACGCTGCGGACACCGGCGACCACCACCGCGAAGTGGTTGTCCGCCGGGTTGTCCCGCGCGGTCGGCCCCGTCCGGGTCGAGTAGGCGAACCGGCCGTAGTGCGGGTTCTCGCCGGCCGCCGACTCGGCCTCGTGCGGCCGGACGCCGTCGCTGCCGTGGTTGTGCAGCCGGACGACGCCGTCGTCGCGGGTCGCCTGCAGCAGCAACCCCGGTGCCGGCAGGGCGAGCACCGCGTCGGCCGTCTCGCTCGGCGCCGGTTCCTCGACCGACGTCCACAGTGGATGCTCCGGCGGTGCGAGCAGGCACACGAACGCCTTCGACGCCCAGTAGGGCGAGCCCGGTCCCGAGTAGTACTGCACGGTCGGCGCGTGCGGCCCGTGCCAGCCGAGACCCAGCAGCCCGCGCTCGTCCACGGCGCCGCGATCGAGGAAGTAGCGCAGCGCCCCGCTGAGCAGCCGGCGGGAGACACCCGGCCGCAGTGGCGTGTCCCCGGTGACCGCGCCGAGGCCGACCGCCGACGCGGCCGCGAAGCGGTAGGTCAGCGACCGTCCGAAGTGGAGCGGTGCGCCGTCGCCGCCGAACCACAGCCCGAAGCTCTCGAGGTGCTCGCGCAGCCGTCCGCCGAAGGGCGCCGGCTCACCGGCGAGGTGGGCGTCCAGAACGGGGTACAGGTGCAACGCCCAGCCGTTGTAGTGGTCGAAGGCACGGCCGTCGCCGTCGGCGTACCAGCCGTCCCCGCGGTACCAGCCGTCCAGCAGCTCGAGCGCCCGGTCGCGGGCCCGCGTGGTCTCGGCGTCGGCGCGCCCCACCGAGGAGAGGAATCCGGCCACGGTGAAGGGGAACAGGTACCAGTTGTTCGGTGCCGGCACGTGCCGCAGCGCGCCGCGCAGCCACTCCTCGACGCGGTCCTGCACGGCGGGGGCGAGGCGGTCCCACAGCCAGGGCCGGGTCAGCCGCAGGCCGAGCGCGACGGACGCGGACTCGACCATCGGCTGCCCGGCGACGTCGTGGTCGCGGATCACCGGCCACGACTCGGCGTCGTCGCGGCCCGGTGTGCGGGTGCCCGTGTCGAGCCCTCCGGCGTACCGCTCGAGCCGGCCGTGCGGGTCCTTCCCGTCCTCGCCCGCGACCCGGAACGCGGCGGCGAGGAACGTCCGCGCGAACCCCTCCAGCCCGTCCGAACGGACGCCGCTGCCCGACGGCGGTCCCGGCAGGTCGAGCCGGGCGCCACCCGGACTCGCCCAGTTCCAGGCCGCGTCCAGCAGGCCGTCCGCCACGGCGGTCCAGTGCTCCCTCGTGTACCCGGTGTGCGGGCTCAGCACGCGGTCCTCTTCGGGCCGCTTCACGCGATCATCCCCAGGCGTTCGCGGCGGACCGGGTGCGCGAACTCCTGGCCGGCCGCCCAGCGGGTGACCTCCGCGACGGCCAGTTCGGCCAGCCGCCGCAGCTCGTTGCCCTGCGAGCCGGCCAGGTGCGGGGTGATCAGCACGTTCTCGTCCGTCCACAGTGGATGCTCGGGCGGCAGCACCTCCGGATCGGTGACGTCGAGGACCGCCCGGATCCGGCCGGCCCCGGTCGCCTCGGCCAGCGCGTCCTGGTCGAGCACCGCCCCGCGGGCGGTGTTGATCAGCACGGCGTCCGGGCGCATCGAGCCGATCAGCGCGCGCCCGGCCAGCCCGCGGGTCTCGGGCAGCAGCGGGGTGTGCACGCTGACGACGTCGCTGCGGGCGAACAGCTGGGTCAGGCCCACCGCTTCCACGCCCAGCTCCGCGGCCTCCGCCGCGGTCAGGTGGGGATCGTGCACGAGGACGCGGAAGTCGTGCGGGCGCAGCAGGCCGATCACCCGGCGCCCGATCATCGACGCCGACAGGATCCCGACGGTCCGGCCGTAGTTGCCCACGTGCGCCGGCACATCGAGGGGATCGTCGCCGTGGCGGGCGGCCCGGTAGGCACGGGCCCGCTCCAGGACGCGCTTGCCCGAGAGCAGGATCATCGCCACGGTGTACTCGGCCACCGGCACCGCGTTCGCCGCCGCGGCGGACGTCACCGCGATCCCCCGCTCCCAGCACGCGTCGGTGACGTGCGCCCGGACCGAGCCCGCGGTGTGCACGACCGCCCGCAGCCGCGGCGCCGCGGCGAGCACGGCCGCGTCCAGCGGCGGGCAGCCCCAGCCGGTGACCAGCAGCTCGACGTCCCGCAGGACGGCGTGCGCCCCGGCCGTGCCGAAGTCGTCGAGCACCCCGCCCGCGAGGTCGCAGACGCCGCGCAACGCCGTCATCGCGCCGTCGTCGAGCACCGCCGCCGCGGCACGGGGAGCCATCGCGAGCGCGGCGCGGGGACGGCTCACTTGACCGCTCCCGCGGTGAGCCCCGAGCGCCAGAACCGTTGCAGCAGCGCGAACGCCAGCACCAGTGGCAGGACGGCCAGCAGCGAGCCCATGATCACCACCGGGTAGTACTCCGGCGACGTCGTGGCCGCGCTGTTCCAGCTGTAGAGGCCGAGGCTGACCGGGTACAGCTTCTGGTCCGACAGCATCACCATCGGCAGGAAGAAGTTGTTCCAGATGGCGGTGAGCTGGAACAGGAACACGGTGACGACGCCGGGGCCGAGCATCCGCAGCGAGACCCGGAAGTAGGTCGCCAGCTCCCCCGCGCCGTCGATCCGCGCCGCCTCCAGGACCTCGCGGGGCACGTACCCCTGACTGAAGACGCGGCCGAGGTACACGCCGAAGGGGTTGAACAGCACCGGGACGAACACCGCCCACACCGTGCCGACGACGCCGGTGCCCGACGCCAGCAGGTACAGCGGGAGCGCGAGCACGGTCTGCGGCACCATCACCGCCGCGAGCACCAGCCCGAACAGCTTCTCCTTGTGCCGGAAGACGTACTTGTCGAAGGCGTACCCGCAGGCGATGCTCACCAGGGCGCCGACCGCGGCACCGCCGACGGCGTAGAGCAGGCTGTTGAGGTACCAGCGGCCGTAGATCCCCTTGTCCATGGCGAACAGGTCCTGCAGGTTCTTCAGCGGCGAGAACCCCTGCAGGGAAAGGATGTCGCTGCCGAAGAGCGCGTCGGAGTCCTTCATCGCGGCGAGCACCAGCCACAGCGCCGGGATCAGGGTGTACAGCACGGAAATCGCCACGACGGTGTTGACGGCCGCGCGGCCGAGGAACTTCGGCGGGTTCACTGGGCGGCCTCCCGGGTGCGGTTGGTCCAGCGCGTGACGCCGTAGGACAGCGCGATCGTGCACATCAGCAGGATCACCGACGCGGCCGCGGCGAGCCCGTAGTTGTTGCGGGTGAACGCGGCGTCGTAGATGTACATGCTCGGCGAGAACCGCGCGGTGATCATCGGGGTGGCCTGCGACAGCAGCATCGGCTCGGTGAACAGCTGCAGCGACCAGATCAGCGTGAACAGCACGACCATCACGATCGACGCGCGGATCAGCGGGGTCTTGATCCGCAGTGCGGTGCGGACGCCGCCGGCGCCGTCGACCACCGCCGCTTCGATCACTTCGCGGGGCACGGCCTGCAGGGCGGCGTAGAAGACGACGACGTTGTAGCCGAGGTTGCTCCACAGCGCGATGTTCACCATCGACGGGATGACGGTGTGGATCCCGAGGAAGTCCACCGTGATGCCGGCCTTGCCGAACAGGTCCACCACCGGGCTGAGGCCGGGGAGGTAGAGGTAGAGCCAGATGATCGCGGCGATGATGCCGGGCACCGCGTGCGGCAGGAACAGCGCGAGCCGCGCCGACCCGCGCAGCCGGGCGACGCCCGAGTCGAGCAGCAGCGCCAAGCCGAGGGAGGTGACGACCAGCAGCGGCAGGTACAGCAGGCAGTACAGCGCGACGACCCCGAGCCCGCCGAGGAACGTCGGATCGGCCAGGACGGCGGCGTAGCTGCGGAACCCGACGAAGATCGTGTGTTCCGGGCCGAACCCGAGGCCCGGTTCGTCGGCGCCGAAGAAGCTCAACCACAGCGCCGTCCCGGCCGGCACGAGGAAGACCACCACGAGCAGCACGAAGAACGGCGCCATCAGCACGGCGCAGGCGGTGCCCTGCCGGTGCCTGGTCCGGACGCGCGGCGCGGGCGTTCTGGAAGCGCTTTCCGGACGCGCGAGTGTCGTCGTCATCGGTCCCTCCTCCTAGCTGCTGCGCTCGGTCGTCGCCAGGCCCAGTGCGAGCAGGTCCGGCATGGTGGCGCGCTGGGCGTCGCGGACGGCGTCGAGCAGCGTGCCCTGACCGGCGCTCGCCCGGGCGAACCCGTCCTGCAGGACGCGCTGGGTCGCGCTCATCCGCGGGCCCCATGTCCAGCCGTCGCGGATCTTCAAGGCTTCGGTTTCGAACAGCCGGTAGATGTCCTGGCCGCCGTAGTAGCGGCGGTCGAACGCCTTCCGCCCGACCTCGACCAGGTCCGGCGCGGCCGGGTACTGGCTGCTGGTGCCGCTGGAAAGCCGGGCGCGCAACGCGTCGGGGTGCGACACCTGCCATTCGATGAACTCCATCGCGGCTTCCGGGTGGGCGCTGTCGCGGGTGACGGCGAACGTCGAGCCGCCGTGCGTCCCGACCGCCGGCTGCGCGGGGTCCCATTGGGGCAACGGCGCGATCGCCCACTTGCCCTTCTGCCCCGGCCGGGCTTTCATCTGCGCGCCGGCGTCCCAGGCGCCGCTGAGCCGGGCCAGCACGAGCCCCTGGCCGATCTGCGCGTCCCCTTGCCTGCCCTGGACGCCGTTCGCGAACACGAGGCCTTCGTCGATCAGGCCCTGCCAGTACCCGGCGACGCGGCGGGTCGCGGCGTCGGCGAGCGAGACGTTCCAGGCACCGCCTGCCGTGTCGAACCACTGCGCGCCCGCCTGCCAGGAGACCGCCGCGAACTGGGTCGCCCCGTCGGTCGCGAAGGCCACCAGGCGGCTCCGGTCGTCGCGGACCTTGCGGGCCACCGCCGTGAACTCGTCCCAGGTGCGGGGCGGACCCGAGCCGTGCCGGGCGAACAGATCGGTGCGGTAGTGCAGCACCATCGGTTCGACGTCCAGCGGCACGGTGAACACCCGCCCGGCGAACGTCGTCAGGCGCAGTGCCTGCGGGAGGAGCTTGGCGCGCAGGCGATCTCCGACGAGGTCGGTGATGTCCCGCGCGACCCCGTCGATGGCGAACCCGGGCACCTGCGGGTATTCGATGGTGGCGACATCCGGCGCGTTGCCCGCGCGGACCGCGTTGCTCAGCTTCGCGTACCCGCCCTGATCACCGGACGGGATCTGCCGGAACACCACTTGGATCCGGTTCTGGGAGCGGTTGAACGCGTCGACCACCTGCTGGCTGCCCCGCAGCGCCGACCAGAAGGTGATCCGGGTGGCGCCGCGCGGGGCGTCCCCGCCGGGGCCCGAGCACGCCGTGGCCAGCGGCCAGGCGAGGCCCGCGGCGAGGACGGTCCGGCGGCTGGGTCGGACGGGCATCGATGCCTCCTGCGGGTCGCGGGCCTTCCGCAGTTTGGGCGCCTGAACGAATTCCGGTCAATAGCCCCGGACAACTCGGTCAATCGATCAGAGGCCGGGTCGACCCGCGCACCTTCAGCTCGGGCAGGACGGTGATCCGCCGCGGCGGACGGACGGCCGGTTCGCGCAGCCGCTCCAGCAGCAGGCCCGCGGCCAGCCTGCCGACTTCGGCCTTCGGCGGCGCGATCGCGGTGAGCGGGGTGCTGCCCAGCGCCGCCACGACGTCGTCGTAGGCCACGACCGAACACCCGCCGGGCACCGGGATCCCGGCGTCCGCCAGCTGCTGGACGAGCATGAGGGCGTCGACGTCGCCGTGCATGACCACGCCCGTCGCCGCGTGCTCGCGCAGCACGTCGGCGAGCGGTTCGAGGTCCCGCACCGGTTCCTGGCCGGCGCCCGGCGCGCTGAGCACCACGGTCCAGTCTTCGACCTCGGGCCGTCCGGCGCAGATGCCGGTGAACGCCGCCCGCAGCGCCCGCGCGGTCGGGCTGTCGTCGCGCGCGGCCAGGACGATCCTTCGGTGCCCGAGCGCGAGCAGGTGCGTCACCGCGAGGTGGACGCCGTACCAGTGGTCGGTGCAGACGGAATCCCGGGCGTGCAGGGCGCTTCCCGGCCGCGGCCGCCGTTCCATCAGGACGACGGGGACGTCGGCGGCGGCCAGCCAGCCGTCGTCGGCCTCCTCGGTGACCACGCTGCGCCAGCGCGGCGCGATGAGCACGCCCCGCGCGTCGTCGAGCAGCCGCTCGACGATCGCCCGCTCGGCGCCGGGAACCTGCGGCGCCGGGTGCAGCACGACGCGGACGTCGGCCTCCTCCAGGGCGGCGCGGGCACCGTGCAGCACCTCGGTGAGGTAGGCGTGGCGTTCGGGGACGACGAGGACGACCGGCCCGCCGTCGGACGGCGCGGGCGCCGGCTCCACCCGCCGCGGGACCAGCGAGCGGACGACGCCGTGGCCCCGCCGCAGCCGGCCGGCCCTGGCCAGCTCCTCGACGTCCCGGCGCACGGTGATCACCGAAACCGCCAGCTCCGCGGCGAGTTCGGTGACCCGCGCCTCGCCGCGCGCCTCCACCACGGCCAGGATCCGCCGCCGCCGGTCCTCCCCCGACTCCCGCATCTCGACCTTCGTCCGTCGGCTGTTCGTTCGATCGTTTCTCCGAGCATAACGATCAGCCGGCGGTTCAGGGCTCGTCCCGTTGAATCCGGTGAAGTTGTTCCCCGGCTCAGAGGTGGCCGGCTCGCCGCAGCCGCGCGGCCGCGAGCCGGCCCGAGGCGATCAGCCCCCGCAGCGCCGGCACCACCGCCACAACCACCGCGGCGGCCTCGCCGCGGCCAAGCCCAGGGTCACCAGCAGGTTCCCGTCGCGGGGCGGCGCAGCCGTCGCGGTCCGTCGCGGGGCGGCGCAGCCGTCGCGGGGCGGCGCAGCCGTCGCGGGGCGGCGCAGCCGTCGCGGGGCGGCGCGGCCCAGCCCCGGCCCACCCCAGCTCGACCCAACCCTGCCCGCCCCCGGCGGCCGGCGAGCCACGCGGCCCCGACGATCAGGACCCGGCGCTGCGCAACGAGGAAGCCGCCGCGGCCGTGACCGATTCGGCCACAGTGGACAGTGCCGGCAGGTCCAGCTTCCACTGCTGCCAGTACAGCGGCACGTCCACCGGCCGGTCTCGCACGAGCGGCACCAGCGTGCCGGCCCGCAGCCCGGGTGCCGCTTGGACCTCCGGCACCATGCCCCAGCCGAGGCCGGCTTCGACCGCGGCGACGACCATCTCGGACGCCGGGACGTGGTGCCGCAGCGGGCTCGCCCCGGCCCCGCCGAGCAACCGCACGAAGGCGTCCTGCAGGTCGTCGTGGTCGTCGAACACCACGACCGGCGCCGCGGACAGGTCGTCGCGCAGGGCGCCGGTCACCCATCGCGCCACGAAGGCCGGGCCGGCGAGCGGCAGGTAGCGGAGGGCGCCGAGCGGGCGCACCGAGCAGCCCTGCACCGGCGTGGCCGAGGACGTCACCGCCGCCATGACCCGGCCCTCCCGCAGCAGCGTGGTGGTGTGTTCCTGGTCCTCCCGGTGCAGTTCGAAGCAGATCGGCGGATCGGCGGCCACCCCGGCGAGCGCCGGCAGGAACCACGTGGACAGCGAGTCGGCGTTGACCGCGATGGGCACGCGGACGGGCTCGCCGCTCATGCCCAGCTCGGCCCGCGCGTCCCGTTCCAGCGCCGCGAGCCGCCGCGCGAACCGGACCACGACCTGCCCGGAGCCGGTCACCCGCACGGGTTTCGTGCGGGTGACCAGCACGCTGCCGGTCCGCTGTTCGAGCGCCTTCACCCGCTGGCTCACCGCGGACGGCGTGACGTGCAGAACCGCCGCGGCGGCGTCGAACGTGCCGGTGTCGACCACCGCGAGCAGCGTCCTGACCTGGTCCAGCGGCAGCTCTGTCATCACGGGTGCCGATAGTACGATCACCCGCCCGCGGGGGCAGGGAACGCCGCCCGGATTCCTGCGCGGACGCCCGTGTCCCGCGCCCACGGCGGCGTACCATCCGACGAATGGCCGAAATCTGGGAGTCGCCGCCGTCGCCGGACGCCGTTCGCGCGGCGGTGGCGGAAACCGGCGATCCCGAGCTGGCCGCGTGGACCGCGCGCCCGGGCTCGTTCGTCCTGCGGCCCGCGGAACGCCAGGGCAGCCGGACCGCGCTGTTCCACGTCGTGCTCGTCGAAGTTCCGCACGCGATGGGCTTCCTCGTCGCCGTCGACCCGGCGTCCGGGCGGGTGACGGTCACCTCGGGCCGTCCGGAGGCGGTGCGGCGGGTGATCGCGACCGACCCGGCCCTCGGCGACCCGGCCTCCGTGTGGGAGCTGATCCGGGGCGGCGCCGCCCAGGGCGACCTGGTCGACGCCGCGCGGACCGGCGAAGGGTACGAGTTCCGCGTCCGGGACCGCGACACCGGCGAGGTCGGCGGCTGGGCCTTTTCGCCGTCCGCGACATCCTGGACGCCGGTGGGCTGACATGCGCGTCTGGGAGCAGCCCGATCCGAAGGCGAGGCCGCGGTCCCCGGCGACGCCACCGCACGCGGCCCCGGCGGCCCTGGTCGCCCTGCAGCGCACCGCGGGCAACCGCGCCGTGGCTGCGGCGGTCGGCGTTCAGCGCGTCGGCCCGGACGGGACCATCACCGATCCGGCCGAGATGGCGAGGAGCAGGCCGGTGGGCGGCGCGGTCGACGCCGAGACGCGCGCCCGGCTCATGGCGCCCCTGAACGCGGCACCGCGTTCGAAGGCCATCCTCGACGCGATCAGCCGGCTCCGCGGCGACCTTTCCTTCGGGATCAAGTGGTCCGCGCAGGGCGGCTACCAGACGGCGGGCGAAATCTGGCTGGACCGGACGAAGAACGAAACCCACTGGGTGAAGTCGATGGCGCACGAAATCACCCACCTGCACACGTTCCTCGCCGGGAACGAAGCCAATATTTCCACGATGGGCCGGGCCGACTACGTCAACGCGATGATGACCGACGAGATCAACGCCCACGCCGCCAGTTACGTGGCGCTGCTCCAGCTCGGCAGGACGACGGCACCGGCGCAGGGGCTGCCGGAATTCCGGACGCACCTGGCCCGCTCCCTCCCCCACGCCGTCCGCGACGGCCGGTGGGCGGAGGTGGAGGCCCTCGCCAAGCGGTGGGTCGAGGAACGCTACCGGACCGACCCGGCCTGGAAGACCAGCAACACCAACGAGAACTACTACGACTACTGGGGAGCGGCCTGGGACCGGGCCCACCCCGGCCCCTGACCGCCCGGGCTCAGCTTCCCTGCGGCACGCGGATCAGGTCACCCGGGTGGATGACGTTCGGGTTCGTGATCGTGCCCGGATTGGCGGCCACCAGCCGGTGGTAGAGGTTGCCGGAACCGTAGTACTGGGCGGCAATGCCCCACAGCGTCTCCCCGGACACCACGACGTGTTCGAGGTAGTTCTGGTAGCCCGGGACGATCTTGGGCCCGAAGACGACCGGCACGACCACCTTGTCCAGCTCCGTCCCGTCCTTCGGCGAGGTGTGGAACACCTCCACGAACAACCGCTCCAGCTGGAAAGCGGCGCCGGTGACGTCGACGGTGATCTGGAACTGGCCGTGCCCTCCCGTGCCGTCGCCCGCCATGAACGGGCCGGTCACTTCGTCGTGGCCCTCGTGAACGCGGTAGTTGAAACCGGCTTCGAACGCCCCGCCGGCCACGCCCGCCACCTGGATGATATTGCCCACCAGGTCGTTCGTCGCCGGTTGTTCGACGTAGATGCTCACCATTCGCCCCTCTCGGCCGCCGGGGTTCGCCCGAACAGGCGAATTCGTCCCCGGCGTATCGACGACAATCATCCGCCGATTCCGAACGCGGAACAGAGGAATTGGTCCTCGGTTGTGCAACGCCCGCGCGCCGAGAGGGTCAGGCTGCGCTGCCGGTGAAACTCCGCAGCCGCAGGCTGTTGGCGACCACGAAGACCGAGCTGAACGCCATGGCCGCGCCCGCGATCATCGGGTTCAGCAGGCCCGCCGCCGCCAACGGCAGCGCCGCGAGGTTGTACGCGAACGCCCAGAACAAATTGCCCTTGATCGTCCGCAGCGTCCGCCTCGACAGCCGGATCGCGTCGGCCACCGCACGCAGGTCGCCGCGGACCAGCGTGAGGTCGCTCGCCTCGATCGCGACGTCCGTACCCGTGCCCATGGCCAGCCCCAGGTCGGCCTGAGCCAGCGCCGGCGCGTCGTTCACGCCGTCCCCGGCCATCGCGACGACCTTGCCCTCGTCCTGCAGCTTCTTGACCACGTCCAGCTTGTCGGCCGGCAGCACCTCGGCGATCACCTCGTCGATGCCCACCTCCGCCGCCACCGCGCGCGCGACAGCCGTGTTGTCGCCGGTCAGCAGCACCGGGGTCAGCCCGAGCGCCCGCAGCTGGGCGATCGCTTCGGCCGAGGTCGGCTTGACCGTGTCGGCGACCACCAGGACGCCGCGGGCCGCACCGTCCCACGCCACCGCGACCGCCGTGTGCCCGCGCTCCTCCGCCGCGGCCTTCGCGGCGGCCAGGTCGTCGGTCAGCGGCTGGCCCCAGTCCTCCAGCAGAGCCGTCCGGCCCACGAGGACCGCGTGGCCGTCGACCACGCCCTGCACCCCGAGGCCTTCGACGTTCGTGAAGTCCTCGACCGCGGGCAGGTCCCCGACGCGTTCCCGGGCACCGCGGACGATCGCCGCGGCGATCGGGTGTTCCGAGGCGTCCTCGAGGGCTCCGGCCAGCCGCACCAGCTCGGCCTCCTCGACACCCTCGGCCGGGTGCACGCCGACCAGGGTCATCCGGCCCGCGGTCACCGTGCCGGTCTTGTCGAGCACCACGGTGTCGACGCGGCGGGTGGATTCCAGGACCTCCGGTCCCTTGATCAGCACGCCGAGCTGGGCGCCGCGGCCGGTGCCGACGAGCAGCGCCGTCGGTGTCGCCAGGCCGAGCGCGCACGGGCAGGCGATGATCAGCACCGCGACCGCCGCGGTGAACGCGGCCGCCGTGCCGGCGCCGCTGCCGAGCCAGAACCCCAGCGTGGCCACGGCCAAGCCGATCACGATCGGCACGAACACCCCGGACACCCGGTCGGCCAGCCGCTGCACGTCGGCCTTGCCGCTCTGGGCGTCCTCGACCAGCTTGGCCATCTGCGCCAGCTGCGTGTCCGCCCCGACCCGGGTGACCCGCACGACCAGCCGCCCGCCCGCGTTGACCGTCGCGCCGGTGACCGCGTCGCCCTCGCCGACCTCGACCGGCACCGATTCGCCGGTGAGCATCGAGGCGTCGACGGCGGACTTGCCTTCCACGACCACGCCGTCGGTGGCGATCTTCTCGCCGGGGCGCACGACGAACCGGTCCCCCACCGCCAGCTCCGCCGTCGGGATGCGAACCTCGACGCCACCGCGCAGCACGGCGACCTCTTTCGCGCCCAGCTCCAGCAGTGCCCGCAGGGCAGCGCCGGCCTGTCGCTTGGAGCGGGCCTCGAAGTAGCGTCCGGCCAGGATGAACGTGGTGACGCCCGCAGCGACCTCGAGGTAGATGTTGCCCGCCCCGTCCGACGGCGCGATGGTCAGCTCGAACGGGTGCACCATCCCCGGTGTCCCGGCGGTGCCGAACAGCAACGCCCACAACGACCACGCGAATGCCGCGAGCACCCCCATCGACACCAAGGTGTCCATGGTCGCCGCGCCGTGACGCAGGTTGGTCCACGCCGCCCGGTGGAACGGCCAGGCACCCCAGGTGACCACCGGCGCGGCCAGCGTCAGCGAAATCCACTGCCAGTAGGTGAACTGCAGCGCCGGCACCATGGCGAGCAGGATCACCGGCACCGCCAGCACCACGCTGGCGATCAGCCGCTGCCGCAACGGATCCTCTTCGTCCACTTCGGACTCGACGGTCTCCGTCCGGGGCAGGGTCGCGTGGTACCCGGCGGCCTCGACCGTCGCCACCAGGGAAGCCGGGTCGACGCCCTCGGGCGCACGCACCCGGGCCTTCTCGGTCGCGTAGTTGACGGACGCGGTGACGCCGTCGATCCTGTTCAGCTTGCGCTCGATGCGGTTGGCGCACGAAGCGCAGGTCATGCCCCCGATCGCGAGTTCGATCTCGGTCATGATCGTCTCCTTCGCGTTCAGTGGCCGTGGCCGTCGGTCGTCGTGACGGTGAACTCGGCGGTGCGCACGACATCGCCGTGCTTGAAGTCGAGGAACAGCCGGTAGATGCCCGCGCTCGGGACTTCGGCGGCGAACTTCACCTGCGGCCCGGCGGCCGTCTTGCCGTCACCGGGCTCGCCGTCCGGGTGGACGTGCAGGTAGGCGAGGTCGCCACCGCGCAACGCCACCAGGTGCCCGTAGGCGCCGAGGTAGGGCTGGAGGTCGGTGACCGGGACGCCACCGCGGCGGACCGTCAGCGTCAGCGGCGACGTCTTCCCGGCGGCCAGGTCTCCGGCGAGCTCGACGGTGTAGCCGTCGACGTTCGCGACGCGGCTGGGCGCGAAGGTCGCCGGCCGGTAGTTCCCCGCGACCGAAAGGTCGACGCCCAGGGTCATCGGCTTGCCCCCGGTCGGTGCGAAGTCGGCGAACGCGCGGTAGGAGCCGGCGGCGGGCAGGGTCAGCGGGACGCTCCAGGTGCCGTCGGGCGCCATCTCGGGGTGGACGTGCCGGAAGCCCGAGGTGTCGCGGCGGACGACGATCAGGTGCAGCTTCTTCTCGTGTTCGACGTCGAACGCGGTGACGGGCTTGCCGTCCGGGCCGGTGATCGTGAACGAGAACCGCCCGGGCTCCGGCGTCGAGCCGGTGGTGAAGGTGTAGCCGTCCTTGCTCGCGGCGAGCCCGCCCGGCAGCTCGTTCGCCGGTGCGGCCATCCCGGCGTGCTCGGCGCCCGTGCCTCCCATGTCGCGGTGGGCCGGCTCTTCGGCCGCGGACACCGGGCCGACGGCGTTCCCGGCGGCGAACGCACCCGCGGCCAGCAGGGCCAGCACCCCGCCGAAGACCGCGAGCCGTGTGGTGGTGTTCATGTCTGCTTCCTTCGTTCGAAGGCCGGGACTACCCGGCGAGCGGGTAACCGGCTTCCTCGACGGCGGCGCGAACCCGCGCGTCGTCGACCGGCCGCTGACTGGTGACGGTGACGGTCCCGGTGGGCAGGTCGACCGCGACGTCGGTGACGCCGTCGATCGCGCCGACCTCCTCGCTGACCGAGGCGACGCAGTGCGCGCAGGTCATGCCGGTCACGGTGTAGGTGCGCTGGCTCACGGTGGTTCTCCTCGGCGCGTTGGGCGATCGGCGGGCCCGCCGTCGCTCACTCCACCATACCCATGGGGGGTACCCGTATCAAGGCCGGTGTTGCGGAGCCCGCCCCGGCGGCACGAACAACTCCCCGAGCGGCAACCGCGGCGACGGGGCAGCCGGGACGGCGGGGTACCCGAAGCGGAAGATCGCCTGCGGGATCCCGGGCAGCGCCAGCTCCGAGACGAGCCGCGCCCGGAAGCCGGTCAGGTGCAGTGGCTGCGTGATCACCGAGCCGGCCAGCGCCTTCGACGCCGCGGTGAGCCAGGTGCGCTCCAGTGCCGCGCCCGCGGCCAGGTGGTCGGGGCGGGCGTCGCCGTCGGTGCAGAAGACGAGCAGGTTCTCCGCGGCGAGCCGGTCGGCGAGGACGGCGTAGTCCGGGACCGGCGTAGCCCTGCGGACGAGCCCGGCGACAGGCAGCGAGTCCGGGCTGAGCGCGTCCTCGGCGACGCCGTCGCCCGCCGCGGCCCAGCCGTGGGTGTGCGCGGTCCACATCTCGAGTTCGCGCTGGTAGCCGCGGTCGTCGCGAAGGACCCGGGTGGCGAAGCCGAGGAGTTCGGCCAGTTTGTCCAGGTGCCCGGCGACGACGACGTGCCCGCCCGCGGTTTCGCCGGCGGCGGCCACCGCGGTGCGCACGTCGGCGGGCACGCGGGTGTGGAAGAACCGGCGCCGGTGGCTGCGACGGCGGCCGATCGCCTGGTACAGCGCGTAGGTCCGGGCGGAGGTCCCGCGCGGGCGGCCGATCGTCACGGTGGCCACCACGTCCCCGCTGTCCCGCAGGTCGACGTGGCAGTCCCGGCCGAGGGACCGGACGGCGAGCTCGAGGTTGGCCAGCGCGGCGCCGCAGGAGAGCAGCCGGTCCCGGCCGGCCGGGTCGTGCCGGCGCAGCCCGACGTCCCGGCGCTCGAACAGGTCCACTTCGGACCCGCGGACGAGCAGCTGCCACGGCTGGCTGTTGTGCACCGAAGGCGCACGGCTCACCGCACGGGCGAGCACCCCGATCTGCTCGGTGGTCAGGGCGGCCGGTGCTGCGGTGGTCATCGCGGTCACTCCTCGGCGCGGAACCCGGTGCCCCGCTCCGGTCATGGTCGCGCTGGCGGCGGCACCCGCGCCGGAGCACAAAGTCCTCCGCTGCGGCGGAATTCGTCCCCGGACCGGCTCAGCCGGCCCGGAGCACCGCCGCCCCGTTCACCCGGTCCGCGGCCAGGTCCGTCAACGCCCGATCCGCGTCGGCCAGCGCGTACGGCACGGTGCTGACGCTGAGGCGATGCGTCCCGGCGAAGTCCAGGAACTCCCGCGCGCCGGCCCGCGTGTTCGCCGTGACGCTGCGGACCTGCCGCTCCTCGAACAGGTGCTGCCGGTAGTTCAGCGGCGGCACGTCGGAGAGGTGGATGCCCGCGATGGCCAGTGTTCCGCCGCGGTCGAGGGCCGCCAGTGCCGGGAGCACCAGCTCGCCGGCCGGCGCGAAGAGGATCGCCGAGTCCAGGGGCTCCGGCGGTGGGTCGGTGGCTTCCCCGGCGGACGCCGCCCCGAGCTCCAGAGCCAGCTCGCGGGCTTCCGCGCTGCGCGTCATGACGTGCACGGTGGCGCCCCGGGCGATCGCCACCTGGGCCGTCAGGTGCGCGCTCCCGCCGAAGCCGTAGATGCCCAGCCGGCCCTGCTCGGGCACCTCCGCCCGGGCGAGGGCGTGGTAGCCGATCAGCCCCGCGCACAGCAGCGGCGCCAGCTCGTCGTCGGTGTAGCCGCCGGGCAAGGGCAGGGCGTAGGCCGCCGGGACGAGCGCGAAATCGGCGTACCCGCCGTCGGCGTCCCAGCCGGTGTACCGCGACTCAGGGCACAGGTTTTCCCGGCCGCGCAGGCAGTGGCGGCACCGCCCGCACGTGCCGCGCAGCCACGCGATGCCCACCCGGTCACCCGCGGCGAAGCCCGTGACGTCCGCACCGAGCGCGGCGACCTCGCCGACGACCTCGTGCCCCGGCGTCACCCCCGGCCGGTGCACCGGCAAGTCCCCTTCGGCGACGTGCAGGTCCGTCCGGCACACCCCGCACACCAGCACCCGCACCAGCAGCTCGCCCCCACCGGGCCGCGGCACCGGCACCCGCGACCGCTCCAGCGGGCCCGAAGCCATCGGCCCGGGCCGGGTGACACGCCAGGCGGCCATGGTCTCCGGCAGGCTCATCCGTCCTCCTCGATCGCGGGCACCCCGGCGCCCGCGGTCAAGTCTCCCGCGAAACGACGATGACGTGCAGGCTCCGCGGCCCGTGCACGCCCTCCACCCGGGTCGGCTCGATGTCGCTGGTGGCGCTCGGCCCGCAACGGCCGCCAGGATCTCCTCGCGCGCGCTCATCGCTTCCGCCACCAGGCCCGGAACGACTCGCGCGGCGGCGCGGGCAGATCGCGGGTGTCCGTCCACAGTGCACGCGACCCCAGCCCGCGTTCGGCCACGCCGAGCCGGCGGGCGTCGGACAGCGTCCAGGCCGCCGCCTTCATCGCCACCGCCTCGGGTTTCGGTGCTCCGCCGCGCTGCGCGTCGACGACCCGGGAACGCAGGTGCACCAGGACTTCCGGGATGTCGATGCGCACCGGGCACGCCTCGAAGCAGGCAACGCAGAGGCTGGAGGCGTACGGCAGCGGGTTGGAATCACGCCTTTTCGAGCCGGCCGGTGAGCGGAAGCAGCACCAGCGGGATCACGACGGCCGCGGTGAGTGCGGCCAGCAACGGCACGCGTTCGCCGGGCGGGAGATGGTGCAGCAGCTGGAGGTGGATCACCAGGTGCGGCGCGGCGAACACCAGGTACACGGCGAGCGCCGTACGGGCCATGCTCCGCCGTACGATGAAGAAGCTCACGCCCAGCACCACCGACGTGGCCAGGCTCATCGCGCCGTAGTCCATCATCAGATGCGCGTTGTACGGCATGCGCATCCCCACCCACGGAATGTCGAAGAACGAGCGGGGCGACAACAACGCCCAACCTCCCACGGCGAACTGCGCCGCGGCGAGGAAGGCCAGGCCCGCCCGCAGCCAGGTGCGGGCACTCATGCGGCGAGGAACTGCTCGAAGGTGATGCGTCCGTCGGCGTGCTCAGGGGTCAGATGTCCCCCTTCGCGGTAGCCGCGGATGCCGGCCCCCGGCATCGGCACCGACACCACCGGCCGGCGACTGGAACGCGAGCGAGCGTAGGCGCGGGCCAGATCGGCGGCGGGGCGCACCTCAGGCCCGCCCATGTCCGGCACCCGGCCGGCCGATGGCGCACCGGCCGGCACGGCCAGGCGGGCGGCCACCTCGCCGGCGTCGACGGGCTGGAAGCTGACCCCGCTGGGCATCACGATCATCGGTAGCCGGCGCTGGCTCGTGCACATCCAGACGATGAGCTCGTGGAACTGGGTCGTACGCTGGATCGTCCACGGCAGGGCGGAGCGTTCCACGAGCTGCTCGCAGGCCAGCTTCGCCCAGTAGTAAGCCATGTCTACCTGACCGACGCCGACGATGGACACGTACATCAGATGCGGGCGTCCGGCTCGCACCGCCGTCTGGACGAGGTTACGCGTGCCGGCGATGTCCGCACGGCCGTTACCGGTCGCGCAGTGGACAATCACCCCGACGCCGTCGACCGCCGCCTCCAGGCCCTCACCGGTGAGCAGGTCGCCGCGCCACGTCTGCTCATCCGATGGCGGCTTGCGGCTCAGCACGCGCACGGCATGACCGGCCGACAGAAGCTGTGGCACGAGCGCACGGCCGAGCCGGCCGGTACCGCCCGTCACCAGGATCCGGTTCGTCACGGGCAGGAATCCTCCGCGGGGGAGCGCGACGCCGGTGTTCCGGCCTCGCGCGGCTGTCAGGTCACCGCCTCACGCCGGGTCCGGCATGGGCGGTCACCCGTTGAGAACCGGACAGGCCGCCGGAATGTGACAACCGGAGCTTGTCGGGGTTGGCGATGATGCGAATCCCGCTGATCCGGCCGTTCGACGTCTCCGGCACCAGCACGCCGACCAGCTCCTCGCCAGCTCGGGCCAGCAGCCCCAGTGCGCCGTTCACCTCCGCAGCCGACAGCCTCACCCCCTCGCCGGCGACGCTCAATGATCCCCCCAGGTAGCGCGCCACCTGTGAGACGCCGGAGATGGGCCGCCGGGCAGCGCCGACCCTGCCGCCACCGTCCACCCACACGGTCACGTCCTCGGCGAGCACCTTTTCCAACCCTGGCAGGTCCCCCCGCTGCGCGGCTGCCAGGAAGCTCTCCACCAGGTCGCGGCGATGGGCCTGGTCCCATCGGCGATCGGAGCGACCACGCGCCTCGGTCAGGCGCCGGCGAGCGCGGGTGTACAGCTGCCGGGAGTTCGCCTCGGAGGAGCCGATGACCTCGGCCACCTCCCGATGGCTGTAGTCGAAGGCTTCGCGCAGGACAAACACTGCGCGCTCCACCGGGTTGAGCCCTTCCAGCAGCACCAGGAAGGCCAGCGAGACGAACTCCCGCTGCTCGGCGCTGTCCAGCGGGCCCAGAGCGCCGCCCGCGGTCAGCACCGGCTCCGGCAGCCAGGAACCGACATAGCTCTCCCGGCGCGCACGCGCGGACGTCAACCGGTTCACACACAGGTTGGTGGCGACCTTGGCAAGCCACGCCCACGGCGACTCGACAGTGCTCGCCTGATGCCAACGCAGGAAGGTGTCCTGGACGACGTCCTCAGCCTCCTCCGCCGAACCCAGCATCCGATAGGCCAACCCGAACAGCTTTGAGCGATGCCGCTCGAACTCCTCAACCGCATCAACTGTCACGTCCACCAGCCTCTCAGCCCCCTCACGGGCCCGGTCGCCTGGAGCTGCACAGACCTTCCCAGACACGGCGACTGCGGCGAGAATCTGCCCGTTTCCCGGAGGGGACCCATGCGACGACTTCCCGTGCTGCTCTGCGCCCTTTTCTGATCGCCACCGCCACCCCGGCGGCGGCCGATCCGCCACCCGATCCGGTTCCGGGCGAGAGACCCCCGCTGGGGATCACGTGGGCGACCGGGAGTCCCTACTGCCTCTACGACTCCGGCGAAGACGTCGTGAAGACCGCGGCGGACCAGCTGGTCACCTCCGGGCCGGGGACGCCGGGTACGAGTACGTCATGCTCGGCGACTGCTGGCAGGCGGCCCAGCGCGACGCCGACAGCAAACCGACCGCCCGCACCACGTTCTCGCCGAGCATCCCGGCGCTGGTCGGCTACGTGCACTCCCGCGGGCTCAAGATCGGTTTCTCCAGCGGCACCGGCGCGAAGACCTGCAGCGGCCAGGCGGCGGGCTCGCTCGACCACGAGGACCTCGACGCACAGACGTTCGCCGCGTGGGGCGCGGACTACCTGCGAGTGATGACGAATCGTAATCGGACTGCCTACCGGGCTTTGAGGACCTCCGTGGGCAGCCCCAGCGTCTCGACGATCCGTTCCACGGCATCGCCCAACCGCACGAAGTCCTCGCCCAGGGGGTCGATCACCAACCGGCGGACCGTCTCCACGTGCCCCGGCGCCGAAGCCGCCAGGTGCGCCCGGCCGGCGTCGGTCAGTGTTGCCGTCGTGAAGCGGCGGCCCTGGCCGGTGCAGACCTCGCGCCGCACCCAGCCGCGGTCCTCCAGCCGGGCCACCGCGTGCGAGATCCGCGGGAGCGACCCGTTGGCCATCTCCGCGATTTCGCTCATCCGCAGGCTTTCCCCCGGCACCACCGACAGCCGGGCCAGGATCATGTAGCCCAGCAGGGTCAGGTCGGCGTCGCGCAGCAGCTGGCTCTCCAGTGCGCCCGGGAGCGTGAGCAGGACCTTGGCCAGGTTGATCCACGCGCGCCGCTCGTCTTCGGCGAGCCAGCGGACCTCTTCCTCTTCACTCACGGGGTTGACTTTAACACGCAACCCAACCTACCTTTTGGGTTGAACACGCAACCCAAGGAGGAGCGATGACCCCCACGCCCAAGCCGACCGCGCTCACGGCCCTCCGCCTCGGCTTCGCCCTGCTGGCGGCCGCCGCGGCGAACACCGTCATCGCGCTCGGGGCGGCGGCGCTCGACGACGGCGGGATCGGCATGGGCCTGTCCCCCGCGTCCTACCTGCCCGCCACCGCCGCCGGGCTGCTGCTGGGCACCGTCGGCTGGTTCGTGATCGCCCGCACGGCCCCGCGGGCGCTGCGGGTGGTCGTCCCCGCCGTGCTCGTCCTGACCTGGGTCCCGGACCTGCTGCTGTTCACCGCGGGCGCCACCGCCGCCAACGTCTTCGGGCTGATGCTCATGCACCTGGTCGTCACCACCGCGGTCGTCACCGCACTCCGCCCCACCCTGGCCCCGGCCGAGGACGCCGGGAACGCCGTCCGGCTAGCCCACCGACAGGACGGTGCGTGAACCCAGCCTGCCCTTCTCCGGGTCCCGCCTGACCTGCCCGGCCGCCACCGCCGCCGTCAGCGCGCCGACGGCGTCCTCGGCGCGGTAGATCGTCTCGAGCAGGGTGAACCGCTGCAGCTCGGCGACGGTGCAGGACTTCCGCCGGTCCAGTTCCGCCAGCAGTGCCCGCCGCAACGGCAGCAGTTGCGGGGTGAGCGAGATGTCGACCAGCGTGCCCTCGGCGTCACCCGGGTCGCGGTACCGGATGCCCGCGAACTCGTCCACCGCCCACAGCTCGGTCTTGAACGTCGCGAGGTGCCGGCTGTCCGCCGTCGCGAAGACCAGCGTCCGCGCGGTCCCGTCCTCCGCCACCAGGTCCACGGCCACCGCGCAGCCGAGCCCCGCCGCCCGCAGCCGCTCCCGGTGGTCCGTACCCGGCTCGACGGAGAGCAGGACTTCGTGCGCCTTGCCCCGCACCAGCGACGGCGGCCAGGCGCCGGGCAGGTGCGCCAGCATCGGCCCCGGCACGTCGACCTCCCGCAGGTCGGCCACGGTCCGGACGGCCAGCCCCGCCGGCGCCCCACCCGGCGGAGGCCGGCCGACGAGCACCGCCTCCAGGTGGTGGCCGGCCAGCCGGTCGGAGAACTCGGCGAAGACACCGAAGGCATCGGCCGCGAAGCCGCCGCATTCGACGTAGGTACCGCCGCGCTGCGACCGCAGCACGGTCGCGGTCCAGGCGTCGAGGTACCGCACCAGCACGTCACGCTCGACGGAAACGTGCGGGTCGGGGCGCCGGACGCGCTCGGCCACGCCTCCGGTTGTACCGCACCCGGCCGCTCGTCACCAGCCGCGCGGCCCTAACCGAGGCTCTCGTAAGGATCCGCCGGCGGCTCGACCGGACGAGCCTCCCCCACTTCGACGAACGGGATCACGCCACCGTTGACCGGGTCCACGGCCTGCCGAGCCGTGTAGCTGCCGGTGACCTCCAGCCAGGAGTCCGGCGCCAGCACCGGCGGCACCCGCCCGGTCAGGCCGATCTTCACCGGCTGGGCGTCCGCCGCGCAGCAGTTGAGGAGCATGCGGACCAGGTACGGCGCGCCGGCGTGGTCGAAGGCCACGAAACCGGTCAGCGTCACCGTGCGGCCGGCCAGGGACCGGCCGTGGTCGTAGGCCGCCCGGTCCGCGTAGCCGATCACCGGCAGGCGGACCGGGTTGCCGTCCGGGAGCGGGGCGACGATCCGCGGTGCCGTCACGGCCGTGCCGGCGCGCATCGCGCTGTAGGACCCCAGTGCCGGCGGGGCCGCCAGGATCAGCGCGAACACCGGCAGCACCAGCAGCCAGGAGACCCGGGGCCCCGGCGGCCCGGCCGGGCGGCGCCGCGCGTACCAGGCGGTCGCGAGGGCCGCGAGCACCAGCACCGCCCCGGCCGCCAGCACCAGCGGCTGCAGCCCGGCCTTCACGTACCTCAGGTACAGCCCGCTCACCCCGGCGTGGAGCAGGACCCCGCCGACGAGGAACAGCAGGATCGCCTGGACCGTCCGGTTCACAGCAGCACCGCCCCGGTCAGGGCCGCGGCGGCCACGGCCACGACGAACGTCACCGGCGCGAACCGCAGCGCGAAGCCGCGGCCGAAGGTCGCCGCCTGCATGCCGAACAGCTTCAGGTCGATCATCGGGCCGACGACCAGGAACGCCAGCCGCGCCGTCGGCGAGAACTGGGTCAGCGACGACGCGACGAACGCGTCGGCCTCCGAACAGATCGACAGCAGCACCGCGAGCACCGCCAGGGCCAGGACCGCCAGGACGGGGTGGCCGGCCGCGGCGTGCAGCCAGGTCGCGGGCACCACGGCCTTGAGGGTCGCGGCGGCCATCGCGCCGCCGACCAGGAACCCGCCCGCGTGCATGACGTCGTGGCGCACCGATCCCCAGAACGCCTCGCCCTTCGTCCCGCCTTCGCCGTGTTCGTGCGGGCGGGGGCGCAGCCAGTCCGGACGGCCGAGCCGCTGCCACGCCCAGCCCATCACGCACGCCGCAGCGAGGCTCGCGACGAACCGGGCGACGACCATCCGCGGCTCGCCGGGGAACGCCACCGCCGTCGCCGTCAGCACCACCGGGTTGATCGCCGGCGCCGACAGCAGGAAGGCCACCGCGGCCGACGGCCGCACGCCGCCGCGCACCAGCGCGCCGGCCACCGGCACCGACGCGCATTCGCAGCCGGGCAGGATCGCCCCGGCCAGCCCGGCGGCCGGCACGGCCAGCGACGGGCGCTTCGGCAGCGCGCGGGCGAAGAACGACGGCGGCACGAACACCGCGAGCGCGGCCGACAGCAGCACGCCGACGACCAGGAACGGCAGCGCCTGCACGACCACCGCCACGAACACCGTCATCCAGCTCTGCATGACCGGCGTGGCCAGCAGCCGCCGAACCGGACCCTGCAGCAGGAACCCGGCCAGCAGGACCAACGTCACCACGAGGACGGGATCGACGTTCCAGCCCGGCTCGTCCCGATCCCGGCGGCCGGCTCGGCGCCGTGCTTCGTCGATGGCAGTCACCAGGCGATCTCCCGTACTTCCGCTCCACACCCGCTCTTCCATACGAACGAGAGCCCCGTCCGGTTCACCGCGGCCGGGGCCGGTGCACCCGGACCGACGAAAGTCGGGGGCGGTTCACGACGAAAGTCGGACCGGCACTCCGGCCGATTCGTCCCGATCGGACCCGACTCCGACGGCCTGGCCGGTTGGTCCGCGGGCCATTCGGCGCAACCACGGCCGAGGTGGCGGGCACCAATTGCGTTGCCAACGCCGGAACGGGGTCACCGGTGGCGCCGCGACTGTATAAACAGGACACCCATGGGACCCCGCCACTTCGCAGCTTCTCCCCCAGGAGTGATCCATGCGTCGAAGAGTCCTCGCCGTAGCCGGTTTCGCGGCTCTGGCCCTGACCGTTCCCGCCACCGCGTCACCCGCATCCGCGGCCGCGGTCCACCCGACCGCGCGCGTCTGCGCCCAGACCGCGAAACCCGGCATGGCAACGTGTTTCGCCGAACGGCAGACCGATACCGTGCACGCCGCCCTCGCACCCGACGCCCTCCCGAGCGGGTTCGGGCCGTCCGGGCTGCGCTCGGCGTACAACCTCACCGCGAGTGGCAGCGCGTCGGCGACGGTGGCCATTGTGGACTCCAACGACGACCCCAACGCCGAAACCGACCTCGCCACCTACCGCTCGACCTACGGCCTGCCCGCGTGCACCACGGCGAACGGCTGTTTCAAGAAGGTCAACGAGAACGGGCAGGCCAGTCCGCTGCCGGCCGCGGACAGCGGCTGGGCCGGCGAGATCTCCCTCGACGTCGACATGGTTTCGGCGATCTGCCCCGCCTGCCACATCCTGCTCGTCGAGGCGAACCAGCCGAGCATGGCCGACCTCGGCACCGCGGTGAACACCGCCGTCGCGCTGGGCGCCAAGTACGTCTCCAACAGCTACGGCGGCGGCGAGGACGGCAGCGAAGCCGGTTACGACTCCAGCTACTTCCACCACCCCGGCGTCGCGATCACCGCGAGCACCGGCGACAACGGCTACGGCATCAGCTACCCGGCTTCGTCGCAGTACGTCACCGCCGTCGGCGGCACGTCCCTCACCCAGGGCGGGGGCACCCGCGGCTGGACCGAGACGGCCTGGAGCGGTGCCGGCAGCGGCTGCTCGACGAGCGTGGCCAAGCCGTCCTTCCAGAACGTGACGACCGGCTGCGCCAAGCGCGCCAACGCCGACGTCTCGGCCGTCGCCGACCCGCAGACCGGGGTCGCGGTCTACCAGACCTACGGCGGCAGCGGCTGGGCCGTGTACGGCGGCACCAGCGCGTCCGCGCCGATCATCGCTTCGGTCTACGCGCTCGCCGGCACGCCCGGCGCGTCCGACACCCCAGCCGCCTACCCCTACTCCCACGCGGGGAACCTCAACGACGTCACCTCCGGCAGCAACGGCAGCTGCTCGACGGCCGTGCAGTGCAAGGCGGGTGCCGGCTGGGACGGTCCCACCGGGCTCGGCACGCCCAACGGCACCGCCGCGTTCACCGCCGGCACGACGTCCGGTGGCGTCGCCGTCGCGAACCCGGGCAGCCAGAGCACCGCCGCCGGGACCGCGGCGAGCCTGCAGCTGTCGGCGTCCGGCGGCAGCGGCGGCTACACCTGGACCGCGACCGGGCTGCCCGCCGGGCTCACGATCGGCAGCTCGGGCCTGATCTCCGGCACGCCGTCGACCGCCGGGACGTCTTCGGTGACGGCGACCGCGAAGGACTCCTCGGGCGCCACCGGCAGCACGACGTTCTCGTGGACGGTCACCTCCCCGGGCGGCAGCGGCTGTTCGGGCCAGAAGCTGGCCAACCCGGGCTTCGAAAGCGGCTCGACGTCGTGGACGGCGTCGAGCGGCGTGATCACCACGGCCACCGGCAGCGAAACACCGCACACCGGCAGCTCCTTCGCCTACCTCGACGGCTACGGCAGCACGCACACCGACACGCTGTCGCAGCCGGTCACCGTCCCGGCGGGGTGCCACGCGACGCTGACGTACTCCCTGCACGTCGACACCGCCGAAACCACGACCTCGACGCAGTACGACAAGCTGACGGTCAAGGCCGGCTCGACCACGCTGGCCACGTACTCCAACCTCGACAAGGCCACCGGCTACCAGCAGCGCACGGTCGACGTCTCGGCGTTCGCCGGGCAGACCGTGACGCTGACCTTCACCGGCACCGAGGACTCGTCCCTGCAGACGTCCTTCTGCCTCGACGACACCGCCCTGACCCTGAGCTGATCGGAGGCGGGGGAAGGACCGCGTCCTTCCCCCGCCCCGGCGTTCAGGCCACGCGCAGCAGGTAACCCAGCTCCAAGCCGGTGGAGTCGATGTGGCGGTCGGTGCTGACGAAGGCGTCCACCCGCCAGCCCGTGCGCGCGAACAGCCGCTCCCAGTATTCGGGGCTTTCCAGGCGCTGCGCGGTGAACACGTGCATGAGGAAGTAGGGGTTCCAGAAGTTGGTGGCCAGCCCGTGCCGCATGATCGTGGGGTTCGCGATCTCGTTCGCCACCTCGATCACCGCGATGCTGATGTCCGGGAACGCCCTCGCCACGTTCCGCAGCAGGCGCTCGACCGCTTCCTCGCCCTCCTGCTGGAGGACCTCCTGCAGGACGTAGCCCAGCACGAGCAGGTCGGGACGGCACTCCGACGGCGGGTCGTCGAGGAACGCGGTCGCCGAGCGGTTCGCCAGGGTGATGCGCTCGCTCATCCCCTCGCCCGCCACGTGGGACACCGCCTCCGCGTAACCGCCCGGGTCCGGCTCCACGCCCCAGGCGGTGATGCCGGGCACCTCCTTGCAGAAGTCGGTGAGGTACAGCGCGCTGCCGCAGCCGAGGTCGAGCACCTGGTGGTACTCGACGGCGCCCCGGGCCATCAGCTCGCGGGTGATGGGAATGCCGTCGTAGCGGCTCATCTCGCAGCTGCCGCGGCTGACGTGCCGCCCGTTGCGGGTGCACGCCGGGCTGCCCTTGTGCAGGGCGTCGCCCAGCTGGCCGAGGGTGGTCGAGTACCCGCCGACCATCATCGTGTACCAGGCCCGGAACTCGCCGTAGCCGAGTCCCTTGGCGGTGAGCCGCACCGCGTCCGACTCGATTTCGACGACGCCCTCGTTGGCCAGGAACTGCAGGAAACCGAGCAGCCGGTACTCCTCGAAGACCAGCTGGTCGGCCAGGCCGGCGATGGACCGGTAGCCCTGCTCGGCCTGCAGCGTGTCGAAGATCCCGCTGTCGAAGAGGTGGTGCAGGGCCGAGGCGAGGAAGTGCTCCGCCATCGGGCGGATTCCTTCGATCAGGCGCTGTTCGAACCCGGGGTCGACCACGCCGGCGTACAGCTCGGGCTGGCCGTAGGGAAGCCGGGGCGGTGGAACGGGTGACGTGGTCATCGTCTGTCTCCTTAGGACGGATGGGGAAGGTGGCACTACCGGGTTCGTATAGCCAGGACTACTGACCGGGGGCCGCGCGCGTGGTTATCTGGAACAGTCCCCCCGCGAGGAACCGGGGGACCCGGCCGGCCCGCGTGGTCTCTCCCCCAGCCCAGGTGGGCCGGCTCCACTTCCCGGTCATGACAGGAGCCGCCCGCCGCACAGCGTTTCCGCGTAGGAGAAGACGTGTCCGGCGCCGACCTCGAGCGGGGCCAGCCGGGCGAAATCGGCGTCGGCCGCGTCGAACAGGCGAAGCTCGGCCGCCCCGGTCCAGACCTCCGAGAACTCGACGCCGGTGACGTCGGAGCTGACCAGCTGCCGTGGCTCGGGCGTTTCCCGGATCCACTCGGGGAAGGTCCGGGTGTGCACCAGCGGCACGGTGTGCAGCGGCGGCGGCTCGGCGGCGCGGCCGGAGAGCGTCACGGTCGCTTCCGCGACCCGGCGTCCGCGCACGGACAACGTCCCGTCGAACCGGCCGCCCGCGGCCACGCGGGGTCCCGCCCGCCCGAGGGGCACCGGCCGGATCTGCGCGATTTCCCCGAACTGCTTGGGCATTCCCTGCACCCAGCCCCGCAGCATCGGCACCGCGCTGTCGACCCAGGCGTACGCGCAGCGCGCGAGCGGCCGTCCCCGGTGGGCGCAGCCGAGCAGGATCAGGAACTCGCCGAACCGGCAGCTGCCCGGATCGGCGAGCTCCGCGCCGGAGTCCGAGCACCACTGCCAGTCCGCGAACACCGCCGCGGCGGCACCGGGATCGGGCCCGGGGTCCAGCTCCGGCGGCAGGAACTCCCGGGCCGCCACCGGATCGACCCGGTAGTCGACCATGACGATCTCCCCCGAGAAGTGCCACGGCGGCGGCGTCAGCGTGGCCGCCGACCCGGTGGGCGAAAGCGGCAGGCTGTACCCGTGGGGTCCGGCGCCGGCCCGCGTGGTCACGTCCGCTTCCCCGGTGTCCGTAGTCATGATCACGTCCGTTCCATGGTCAAGGCGTCCGCCAGCCTGCCGACCGCTTCGGCCAGCCGGTCCGGCGCGTTGAAGCTGAACGACAACCGCAGCCCCGGCGGACCGCCGCCGAACCGGGAACCCACCGCCACCACCAGCCCGGCCCGCGCCGCCGCGGCCTCGAGCCCGGGCTCCGTGAGCTCACCGCGGGCGTGGAGCCACAGGAAGTAGCCGCCCGCGGGCGGGGTGAAGGCGGCCACCTCGGCCAGGTGGGTGGCCAGGGCGTCCGCCAGTGCGTCGCGCCGGGTGCGGAGCCGGTCGCGCAGCCAGCCCACGTGCCGGTCGTACCCGCCCGACTCGACGAGCGTGGTGACCGCCGCGGACGCGAGGTGGTTCGGGGAGCCGCCGCTGCGGAACAGGCCGTGGCCGGCCAGCCGGGCGACGAGCGGCGGGTCGGCGAGCAACCAGCCCAGGCGCAGGCCCGGGCCGAGCGTCTTGGAGAACGTGCCCAGCCGGATCACCCCGCGGTAGCCCGCGAGCTCGCCCAGGCTGGGTTCGGGAGTGCCGGTGAACGACAGCTCCGCGTAGGCGTCGTCCTCGACCACCGTCAGCCCGTTCCGGGCCGCCACGGCCAGGAGTTCCCGCCGCCGCCGGGCCGGGACCAGCAGGCCCGTCGGGTTGTGGAAGGCCGGGATGAGGTACGCGAAGGCCGGGGCGAGGCCCAGCGCCCGCACCTCGCCCACGGCTTCCTGCAGGGCCTGGGGATCCATGCCCGCGGCGTCCATCGGCACCGGCCACACCCGCAGGCCGCAGTCGGTGAGCAGCCGGCAGCCCAGGTCGTAGCTGCGCTGCTCGGCGAACACCACCGCACCCGGCTGCGCCAGCCGGGTCGCCAGCAGGTACAGCGCCGCCGAGGTGCCCGCGGTGAGCAGCACGTGCTCGGGGCCGCACGGCGGGCCGGCCCTGGTGGCCAGCGCGGTACGCAGCCCGAGCAGCCCTCGGTCGTCCCCGTAGGACAGTGCGGCGGAGCCGAACTCCGCGAGGGCGGCCGCGTAGGCGTCGCGCACCAGGCCGACCGGGAACAGGCCCGGGTCGAGGTAGCCGGTGGCCAGGTCGACGACGCCGGGCGGGGACACCGCCTGCACGACCCCGGCCTGCCACCGCCGGGCGTGCGAGAGCGGGCCCGCCCGGTCCTCGGCCCCCGGCATCAGTCCGCCAGCAGGACGTGCCGCAGCGCCTTGGTCGCGGCGGCGACCGCGGACGGCGGCCGGGCCAGTGCCAGCCGCAGGCGGTGGTCGCCCTCGACCGGGGTCGCCCAGTGGAACTTCTGGCACGGCAGGGCGAACACGTTGCGGTGCCGCAGCGCCGTCCACACGTCCAGCGCCGAGCGGGACCCGACGTCGACCAGCTCGACGCTGGTCCTTGAATCCGGGTAAGGGAACGCCACGCCCGGCACGCCGGACAGGCCCTCCTTCAGGGTCCGGCGGTTGCCCGCGATGAACCGGTGCAGCTCGGCCAGCCCGCCGCCGGCCGCGTCCTCGGAGAACCGCCGGATCATCGACAGCACCAACGGGGAGACGCCGAGCAGGATGTCGGAGTGGATGTCGGCCAGCGGCAGGCCCACGTTCTCCGACGAGATCAGCCACCCCACCTTGAGTTCCAGGGTGGGCCACAGTTTTCCGGTGTCCTCGATGACCACCCAGCGGCAGCCGCTTTCGTCGAGGATCGCGTAGTGGTCGTAGTGCGCGGCCGGTTCGAACCCGCGGAACGAGGTGTCCAGCGCGAGCACCGTGTCGTTCTCCGCGCACTGCGCGGCGAGCGCGCGGAGCCTCTCGGGCGGCAGCACGCGGCCGGTCGGGTTGTTGGGCGTGGTGACGAAGACGCAGCCGACCGAGCGCAGCACGTCCGCGTCGAGGTCCTCATCGTGCAGGCGGGCCTCCTCGAGCGGCACGAGGCGCAGGCCGACCCCGGACAGGATGTCGGGGATGTTGTCGAAGGTGGGGTGCAGCAACAGGATCGAGTCCGACGCCGTGGCCAGCGACCGGGCGAGGATCTCCATCGCGACCGACGACGAGTAGCAGCTGAGCACCTGCCCGGCCAGGGTGCGGTAGCCGTGCTGGCCGAGCAGTTCGAGGTAGGCCCGGTGGGCGGCGTCCTCCACCTCCTCGACCGGGCGCTTGACGGACTCGGCCCACAGGGCCGGCAGTTCGTCGACGATGCGGACCTGCCCGGGGGTCAGGTGCTGGCGGGCGTGCCCGTCCGCCAGGTTGAGCGCGCTGTTGAGCGCGAGGAACTCGAACTGGGTGAGGTTGGCGGGCCGTCCCGCGACTGGTTCCGTTTCCGTCTGCGTCATCGTCAATCACAAGCACCTAACGTGAGTAAGTTGGTTTGCGTGCTTGGAATGCGCTGGAATTCCGGCACATTCACCGCCAGGCAAATCGCCTGCCGGGACAGGGAGAACACTAGCAGCAAAAAGACGGCAAATCACGCTCGCCGGAAGCGTTCTGCGGCAGACGAGCCATTCTTCCGGTCGTCACCTGCGCAGTTTCCGCACAATTCAACCTCCGGCCGCACGCGGTCGGAGGGCAACCGGGAGGCTGCGGTACCCGGTGAGCATGTTCGACGAGATCCGCACCGGTTCCCCCCGCAGTTCGACCGCGTCCACCGCGGACCGCAGGCCCTCGAGCAACGCCGTGAGCTCGACGCGGGTGAGGTGCGCGCCGAGGCAGAAGTGCGGCCCGTGGCCGAAGGTGACGTGGGGATTGGGCGTACGGGCGAGGTCGAAGACCTCGGGCCGGGTGAAGACCTCTTCGTCGTGGTTGGCCGAGACGTTCCACAGCGTGACCACGTCGCCGGGGACGAACCGGGTGCCGTTGACCACCACCTCCGACACCACGGTCCGGCCCATGTACATCGTCGGCGAAGTCCAGCGCAGGATCTCTTCGACCGCCCCGGCCACGGTCACGTCGCCGTCCCGCAGCGCGGCCCACTGCGCGGGGTGCTCGGCGAAGGCCAGCACCCCGCCGATCATGGACAGCCGCGTGGTTTCGTTGCCGCCCAGGATCAGGCTGTAGCAGTTGAGGATGACCTCGTCGTCGGTCAACGGCGCCCCGGCGACCTCGCCCGCCGCGAGCAGGCTGACGACGTCGGCGTGCGGGGTGTCCCGGCGCTGCCGGGCGAGCCCGGCGAAGTACAGGAGGATGTCGTTGATCGCCAGCGCAGCCTGCGGGCCGTGCGCCGCAGTGGTCCATTCCAGCACCCGGGCCCGGTCGGCGTCGGGCACGTCGAGCAGGTCGCAGATCGTGGCGAGCGGGATCCGCGCGGCCACGTCCGCGGCGAAGTCGCAGGTCCCCGCCTCGATCGCCTCGCGCAGCAACCGGCGCACCGCCACCTGAAGACGGTCGATCACCACCCGCAACGCGCGCGGGGCGAACGCCTGCGAGAGCAGCCGGCGCAACTGCCGGTGCCGTTCGCCGTCGGTCACCACGAGCATCCGGCCGCCCGCCGAATCGCCCCCGGACAGCAGGGTTTCCAGCAGGTTCCCGCGTTCGGACGTGAAGTGCTCGGTGTCGCGGTAGACGGTGAGCAGGTCAGCGTGCCTGCTCAGCACCCAGAACGCCTTGCCCGGCGCGATTTCCGCGTGCCGGTGGACCGGCCGGGACGCCCGCAGGTACCGCCAGTACCCGGTGAGGTCCTGTTCCAGGAACGTGTCCGGATCGGCCAGGTTCACCGTGTCCAGCCCGCGCTGCTCGGTCGTCATCTCATCAGTTATAACGACTGCACCCGACACCGGAAAGAGCAGCTCGGAAACGACCAGCGTTCTTTCCACACGATTCAAGGTCATTGTCGCACGCGGTAGCCGCGGGCAACCTTCAATGCTCATGGATCGGCCGACCGGGGACGCTATGACAATTCTGGACACCGATGCCACCCGTTTCACGAGACACCCGATAGCCGAGCGGGACCGGCTCCGCGACGCGGAACGGGCCCGGCGGATGCGCGACCCCGGTTTCGGCGGGGTGTTCACCGAGCACATGGCGTCGGTGCGCTGGTCGGACGCCCGGGGCTGGCACGACGCCCGGCTGGAACCGGCCGCGGCCATCACGCTGAGCCCGGCGGCGATCGGGCTGCACTACGGGCAGATCGTCTTCGAGGGGTTCAAGGCCTACGCCCTGCCCGGCGACCGCGTCGGCCTCTTCCGCCCGGATCTCGTCGCGCGCCGCCTGCGCCGCTCGGCGCGGCGGCTGGCCATGCCCGAGCCGCCCGAAGCCCTGTTCACCGAAGCCGTCACCGAACTCGTCACCGCGGACCGGCGGTGGGTGCCGCCGGAACGCGGGAAAAGCCTTTACCTGCGCCCGATCCTGCTGGCCACCGAGGCCCACCTCGGGCTGCGGCCCTCGGCCGAGTACCTGTTCCTGGTGCTCGCCTTCGTCACCGACACCTTCTTCCCCGGCGGGGTCCGGCCGTTGACGGTCGACATCTGCGAGGACTACGTCCGCGCGGCGCCGGGCGGGACGGGCGAGGCGAAGTACCCGGGCAACTACGCCGGCACGCTGCTGGCCGCGGAGCAGGCCCGAGCCCGCGGCTGCGACCAGGTGGTCTGGCTGGACGCCCGGGAACGCCACTGGGTCGAGGAGATGGGCGGGATGAACCTGTTCTTCGTCCACGGCCCGGCCGGCGCGCCCAGGCTGACCACGCCGCCGTTGACCGGCACGATCCTGCCCGGCGTGACCAGGGACAGCCTCATCACCCTCGCCGGCTCGCTCGGGCTGCCCGTCACCGAGGCCCGCACCAGCGTGACCGACTGGCGCGACGGTGCCGCCGACGGCTCGATCACCGAGACGTTCGCCTGCGGCACGGGAGCGGGGGTGGCGCCGATCGGTGCCGTCCGGTCGGGCGAGGCGCACTGGCGGATGGGCGACGGCGAACCCGGGCCCCTGACGCTGCGGCTGCGCGAGACGTTGATCGACATCCAACACGGGCTGGCCCCCGATCCGTGGGGCTGGGTGCACCCGGTTTCCACCAGATGACCCGCGATTCGAGGAGTGGGACGAGATGACCATTCAGGACAGGGAGATCGCCGCCGAACCCGGTGTCCGGGAGGTGGTCGCCGACGCGGCGGGCGCCGCGGCCCTGCTCGAGATCGGCGACCGGCTCGGCCTGGTCCCGCATTTCGAGAACGGGGAGCCGGTCACCGCCGAGCAGCTCGCTCAGGACACCGTCGTGCCGCGCGAGGGCGTGGCCAAGTACCTGGAGGCCATGTCGTGCGCCGGCCTGATGGTGGCCGTCGGCGACACCTTCCGGGTGATCGCGGACTTCCCGCAGATCCAGTACGAGTCGGGCTACCTGTCGTGGGCACTGGGCGCCAACCGCCCGTTCATCACCCACCCCCTGGAGTACCTCCGCGGCGCCAGGCCGGAAACCGGAGAACGCTACCAGCGCGACGGCCGGCACGTGGCGGTGAGCTCGCAGTGGATGGGGTCGAAGGGCTTCTACCCGGTGGCGCTGAAGACGATCCTCGACGCCCGCCCCGGCCACATCGTCGACCTCGGGGCCGGCACCGCCCGCCTGCTCATCACGATCCTGCTGGAGCTGAAGGAATCCACGGCGGTCGCACTGGACCTCGACGGCGAGGCGTGCAAGGAAGCGGGCCTGGCGGCCGAGCGCGCGGGTGCGGGTGACCGGCTCTCGGTGTTCGAGCGGTCGATCCAGTCCGTGGCCGACGACCCGACGCCGGTGCAGGACGCCGACGTCGTGCACGCCGGGTTCGTCTTCCACGACATGATGCCGGAGCAGGAGGAGGTCGCCGACCAGGTGCTCGCCCGCTGCCGCGAGGGCCTGCGGCCCGGCGGCATGATGGCCCTCACCGAAGCGGTGCCGTACGCCCCGGCCGAGCGGGAGCGGCGGTTCAGCGCCATCGTGACGTACTACCACCAGCAGTTCATGCGCCGCCGCCTGCTCAACGAGACCGAGTGGATGGCCAAGCTCCGCGACGCCGGCTTCTCCGACGTCCGCTGCGTGCCCCACCGCTTCCCCACCGGGCGGCTGTTCATCGCGACGAAGTAGCGAAGTGCCGTGAGGGGCACGGGTCCGCGGACCCGTGCCCCTCATTGCTGTCCGGGGTCGTCCTCCGGACCCGCACCCTCACTGCTGCCCGGCGTCGTCCTCCGGCACCTCACGAACCGACGGGAACCGCCGCAACGCCGGACTCGCAAGACTGCCCAACGCCACCACCCCCAGACTCACCGCACACACCAGCAGAGCCGTCCGCCCGGCCCCGCCGAGCAGGATCAGCAGCAGGCCACCGGCCAGCGGGCCGAGCGCGCCGGCGCCTTCGGCGCACAGGCCGACGATTCCGCTGAGCCTGCCGCGCAGGTCGTCCGGGGTCACCACCATCTGGTACGTCATCACCGTCGTCACGGCCAGTGGCACGAAGAACGCCGTGGCGGCGAGCACCAGGCCGAGCGGCAGGCCCGCCGGGACGAGCGCCATCAGCGCGGTGAGTCCCGCGCCCACGAAGGAAAACCCGATCACGATCACCGAGCCGGGCAGCCGGTCGACCAGGCGCGATGCGAACACCGCGCCCAGGATGCCGCCCGCGCCGAAGAACGCCATCATCAGCCCGGTCTCCCCCGGCGCCACGTCCTGCTCGCCGGACACGAACAGCACGATGATCACCAGCGCGCTGAAGAAGAGCTGGTTGAACACCAGCCACACCAGGGTGCTCCGGATGACGCGGTGCCCGAACACCCACCGGAACCCGTGGCCGACGTCGCGGCCGAAGCCCGTCTCGGTCTCTTCCGACGACGGGGTCCGCGGCGGCAGTACCAGGAACAGCAGCGTGACGCACGAACCGGCGAGCAGGACGGCGGTCAGCGCGAACGGCAGCACGGGGTGGACCCCGAAGGTGAGGCCGGCCAGCGCGGGGCCGACGAGGTTGGCCAGGTACGGCCGGGACGTGTTGCGCGCGATCGCCTTCGACAGCTGGTCGGCGGGCACCACCTGCGGCAGGGCCGCGTCCTCGGCGGGCGCGAACACCGCGCCCGCCAGCCCCTCCACCGCGGCCACGGCGAGCAGGTGCGGAAAACTCGCCCCGCCGAGCAGCAGGGTGACCGCCAGGCTCGTCATGGCCAGCACGCGCGCGGCCTGGCACACGAGCATCACCGCCTTGCGGTTCCAGCGGTCCGCGGCCACCCCGGCGGGCACGTTGGCCACCATGGCCGTGGCGGCCAGCACCGTCGCCACCAGGCTCAGCTGCAGCGCGGACCCGGTGGTGGCCAGCACGAACAGCGGGAAGGCCACCGCCACCAGAGCCGTGTTCAGCTCCGACAGCAGCAGGCTCGTCCACAGGATGTTGTAGTTCCGGTTGCGCGACAGCCGAACCGGCACGGCCTCGATCGCTTCCACGGCGTTCCCCGTTCCTTTCGCCTAACCGCAGCGCCGGGCGACCCGCCCGATCGCCTGGACGCACTCCGCGCGGCCGGCCGGCGGGCCACCGAGGAACCGTCCGATGTAGACGGACTCGCCGGCCAGCTCGCGCAGGGTGAAGCACCGGTCGTCGAAGCACGTCAGGTCCGCGTACGGCGTGCCGTCGACCAGCATGCGCAGACCGCCGCCGGGATCCCCGACGACGGTGAATTCGCTCTCCCCGTTTATGTACCGGCCCTCGCACCCGGGCGAGGCACCGGCCGGGCGGCCGGCCCGGGGCAGGGTGGACAGCGAATAGCTGCCCACCGGGACGCCCGCCGCCCGCAGCGCCTCCACCACGTCGGCCCACATCGCGAGCCCGGTGCCCGCGGTCGTGGTGAACCCGACGGCGGTCCCGGACGCCGGCTCGAAGCGCAGGTGGCAGGAGGTGCCCGTCCCCGTGCCGTCGTGGCCGTACCAGGTGCGCCCGGCGTGGCGGTACAGCGCCCAGCCCGGGCCCCACCCGTCGGCCAGCCCGAACGGGCCGGCCTCGATCGACGCCGTCCCGTCGGCCCGCATCGCCTGCGCCGCCTCCGGTTCGAGCAGGCGCGGCAGCCCCGGATCGGCCCAGTGCAGCCGGGCGAAGGTGACCAGGTCGGCCGCGCTCAGCGCCAGCGCGCCCGCCGGGGCCTCGAGCTCGGGCAGGCTCTGGTCGGCGACCGGCAGCACGTGGTCCGCGGTGACGGTGTGCCCGGCCGTGGCCGGGCGGGCCGTGGCCGGGCCGGCGACGAAGGACGGGGTGATCCCGAGCGGTTCCAGCAGGACGGCGGACACCGCCTCGTGCCAGCTCATGGCGGTGATCACCTCGACGAGGTGGGCGGCCAGCAGGTACCCGGCGTTGGAGTAGGAGAAGACCGTGCCCGGCGGGTGCGCGAGCGTGTCCGGCCCGCAGTACCGGGTCACCCACCGGCTCCGCGAGACGGTTCCGGTGGTGTGCTCGGCGACGTCGGACGGCAGGCCGGCGAGGTGACCGAGCAGCTGCCGCAGCGTGACCGGCGGCACCGGTTCGCGGAGGTACTCCGTCACCGGCGCGTCCGGGTCCACCTCGCCGTCCGCGACGAGCATCATCGCCAGCGTCGCGGTGAACGGCTTGGTGAGCGACCCCAGCGGAACGGCGGTCTCGTGGGTGAACGGCCCGGTGCCCACGGCCGCCACGGCCGTCCCGCCGGGCGCGCGCACGACCAGCTGGGCCCCGGGCACCCGGTGTTCGGCGGCCAGCCCGGTCAGCAGCGCGTGCGCGGCCTCGTCGTCCACGGTCGCTCCTAACCGGTCTTCGGCCCGGCCGCCACGTGCCCGGCGATCGCCTCCAGCGCCGCGCGGAAGTCCGCGGCTATCCCGTCCACAGTGGACTCCCGGTGCACGGTGGCGAGGTGGTCCCAGTCCAGCCGCAGCCGTCCGTCCCGGACCGCGCCGGTGACCACCAGCAGGTGCGGCGCCTCTTCCCGGCCGCTCTGCGGCTGTCCGACGGAGTCGCGGAAGCCCCGGTAGAGCTCGCCGCCGCCGCTGTCGACGCCGTCGATCTGCCCGAGGTAGTTGAACAGCACCTGCGGCCGGGCCCGGCCGGCGAGCGCGGCCCCCGGCGACCCGGGCGGGCTCAGGAACCGCAGGGCGCCGTACCCCAGCCCGTTGCCGGGCACGGCGCGCAGCTGCCGCCGGATCCCGCGGACCAGGGCGGGCCAGCCGGGCTCGCCGGGTGGCAGCCGGAGCGCGACCGGGTAGCCGGTGGCGAACCAGCCGACCGTGCGGGAGACGTCCAGCTCGTCGAAGCGCTGCTCCCGGCCGTGGCCCTCCAGCTCGACCACCACGTCCGGCCGGCCGGTCCAGCGGCCCACCGCCCAGGCCAGCGCGGCCAGCAGCACCTCGTTGACCCGGGTTCGCAGCACCGCGGGCGCCCCGCGCAGCAGCGCCTCGGTGACCGGCTCGCTCAGCGAAACGGACACCGTGCGCGTGGCCGACAGCTGCCGCGGCCCGGTGTCGTCGACCGGCAGCGGGGCGTCCTCCGGCACCGCGGTCCAGTGCGCCAGCTCGTCGTCGAGCGCGCCCGCCGCGACGTGCCGCGTCAGGGTCTCGGCCCACTGTCGGAAGGACGACGTCTTGGTGCCCAGGTCCACCGGTTCCCCGGCGGCGGCCTGCCGGTAGGCCCGGTGCAGGTCGTCGAGCAGGATCCGCCACGACACCCCGTCCACGACGAGGTGGTGGACGGTCAGGAACAGCGCCGGCTCGCCGCCGGCCCCGAACTCGAACACCAGCGCCCGGAGCAGCGGGCCGTCGGCCAGGTCGAGGCCGCGGTCGGCCTCCCCGGCCAGCCGGCGCAGCTCGGCTTCCTGCTCCTGCTCGGGGACGCCGGAAAGGTCGTGGCGCTCCGGCGGCCGCGCGGGCTCGTGCGGCGCGTTGTGCTGCCGCCACCGGCCGCCCTCGCGGCGGAACCGCATGCGCAGGGCGTCGTGGTGGCGCACCAGCGCCGTCAACGCGGTGCCCAGCGCGGCGAAGTCGGTATCGCCGGCCAGCGTCACGAGCACGGACTGGGTGAACTGCGCCGGGTCCAGTGGTGCGCTGTCGAAGAACTCGCGCTGCGCGGGCGTCAGCGGCACCGCACCGGACACCGGCCCCTGCTCCGCCACCACCGTCTCCGCCCGGCCGGTCACCTCGGCCAGCCGCTCGACGGTCGGGTGCAGGAACAGGTCCTTGGAGGAGAAGCCGAGCCCGGCCCGCCGCGCCTGGAAGACCAGCTGGATGCTCAGGATCGAATCGCCCCCGAGGTCGAAGAAGTTGTCGCCCACCCCGATCCGGTTCACGTCCAGGCCCAGCACCTGCGCCCAGACCTCGGCCAGCGCGGCCTCGACCGCGGTGCGGGGCGCCACCCGGGCCACCGCGGTCCGGTCCTCGGGCTCCGGGCGCGGCAGCCGGCGCCGGTCCAGCGTCCCGGCCGGGGTCTTCGGCAGCTCGGGCACCGGCAGGAGCACCGGCGGCACCGCGTAGCCCGGCAGCCGATCGGCCAGGAACGCCCGCAGCGCCGCGGAATCCGGGACGGATTCGGCCGCGGGGACCACGTACCCGGCCAGCCTGCCGTCGTCCGCCTGGATCACCGCCGCCGCGGCCACGCCGGGGTGACCGACCAGCGCGGACTCCACCTCGGCCGGCTCGACGCGGAAGCCGCGGACCTTGACCTGGTCGTCGACCCGCCCGAGGAACTCCAGGACGCCGTCGGGCCGCCACCGCACGCGGTCGCCCGTGCGGTAGAGCCGCCCACCGCCGAAGGGGTCGGCGGGAAAGCGGTCCGCGGTGAGCCCGGGCCGGTTCCAGTAGCCTGCCGCGACTCCGTGGCCGCCGACGAAGAGTTCGCCCGGCACCCCCGCGGGCACGAGCCGCCGTGCCGCGTCGAGGACGTAGCAGGACGTGCCCGGCAGCGGCCTGCCGATCGGCGCCAGTGCCGAGTCGCCGAGCGGTTCGCTGCGGGCGAGGAACACCGAGGCGTCGACGGTGGTTTCGGTCGCGCCGTAGGCGTTGGCGACGACGGTGTGCGGCTCGAGGCGGTCCAGCAGCGCGGCACAGTCGACGCCGGGCCAGCCTTCGGAGCCGACGGCGAGCACGCGCAGCGACTCCAGCCGCTTCCCGGTCCAGGCGAGCTCCTCGCCGATCGCCGCGGCGATCGCGGGGACCGTCACCATCAGCTGCGCGCGGCTGCCGCGGATGAGGTCCACCAGCGCGGGCACGTCGGTCAGCACCTCCGGTGGGCAGACCACCATCGTCCCGCCGAAGAGCGTGGACATCAGGAAGTCGGCGAAGAACAGGTCCACGCCGAAGCCGGACACCGAAAGGCAGCGCGGCCGGAGCCCGGCCAGGCCGTAGCAGGAGTCCCAGGCCCGCGTGATGTACGCGAGGTTGGCGTGGGTGATCACGACGCCCTTGGGCCGCCCGGTCGTCCCGGAGGTATAGACCACGTACGCGGGCTCGGCCGGCCGGGTCGCGGTGGCGGGCGGGGTCGGCGGCAGCGTGTCCAGCAGGGGCCGGTCCCGGTCGAGGAGCACCGCCGCGCCGGGGTGCCCGGGCACCCGGTCCGCCCGGCCGGCCGAGGTGACCAGGACCGGCACGGCCGCGTCGGCCACCAGGTCCGCCAGCAGGGCGGGCGGGTACGCCGGGTCCAGCGGCACGAAGGCGGCCCCGGCCTTGAGCACCCCGAGCAGGCCCACCACGGCGTCCACGCCGCGGTCGAGGCACACCCCGACGAGGGTGCCCGGCCCGGCACCCAGGGCGGCGAGCCGGTGGGCCAGCTGGTTGGCCCGGCGCTCCAGCCCGGCGAACGTCTCCTCGGTGCCGCCGCAGGCGACCGCGACGGCGTCCGGCGTGCGGCGGGCCTGCTCGGCGAACACCTCGGGCACGCTCCGGACGTCGGCCGCGGGCAACCCGGCCCCGTTCCACTCCACCAGCAGCCGGTGCCGTTCGGCCTCGGTGAGCAGCGGCAGGCCGGCCAGCGGCGCGGCCGGATCGGCGGCGACCGCGGCCAGCAGGGTGCGCAGGTGCCCGGCCATCCGCTCCACGGTGGACCGGTCGAACAGCGCGGTGGCGTAGCTGATCGCCCCGGTCAGCCCGCCCGCCCGCAGCCCGAAGTCGAAGCCGAGGTCGTACCCGACGTCGGTGCTGCCGAAGGACACCTCCTCGGCGTCCAGCCCGGGCAGCGACACGTCGGCGGCGGGGGTGTTGAGCGCGATCATGACCTCGGCCACGGCGTTGCGGCTGGGATCGCGGTCGGCTTCGACCACCTCCACCACCCGCTCGAACGGCACGTCGTCATGCTCGAACGCCTCCAGCACCGTGGTCCGCACGGCGGCCAGGAAGTCCTCGAAGGACAGTTCTTCGTCCACTGTGGACCTCAGCACCACGGTGTTGGCGAAGAACCCGATCAGCCCTTCCAGCTCCGCCCGGCCGCGACCGGAGGTGACCGTGCCGACCGCGATGTCGCGCTGGCCGGTGTAGCGGGCCAGCAGCGCCTGCACGGCCGCCACCAGCACCATGAACACGGTCGCCCCGCGCCGGGTCGCGACCGCCCGCAGCCGGTCGAGCAGGTCCGGGGCCACCTCGAAGAAGACCGCGTCGCCCGCCGCCTGCCGGACGGCCGGGCGCGGCCGGTCGGTGGGCAGCGGCAGCGGTGCCAGGCCGTCCAGCCGGCGCCGCCAGTAGCCCAGGTGCTCGTCCAGAGCCGAGCCCGACAGCCGTTCCCGTTGCCACACCGCGAAGTCCGCGTACTGCAGCGGCAGGGCCGGCAGCACCGGCGGCTCGCCGCGCAGGGCGGCCCGGTAGCAGACGGCCAGCTCCCCGGCGAACACACCGGTGGACCAGCCGTCGGTCACGATGTGGTGCAGCACCACGACCAGCACGTGGTCGGCGGGCGCGAGCCGGACCAGCGTGGGCCGCACCGGCGGGCCGGCCTGGAGGTCGAACGGCCGGGCCGTTTCCGACGCGACGAACCGCCGCAGCGCCGCCTCGGGGTCGGGAAGGGCCGAAACGTCCGTCCGGGCCAGGGTGAGCGAAGGCGGCAGCACGATCTGGACCCCGCGGCCGTCGACGGTGCCGAACTTCGTGCGCAGCGGCTCGTGCCGGGCCACCAGTTCCCGCAGCGCCGTCTCCAGCGCGACGTCGTCGGTCGAGCCGCGCAGCCGCAGCCCGAACACCGTGGTGTACTCGGTGCTGCCGGGGTCGAACTCGGTGAGGAACCACAGCCGCTGCTGGGCGAACGACAGCGGCAGCGGACCCTCGCGGACGGCGGCCGGGATCGTGTCGTCCGCGGTCCCGTGCAGCGCCCGGGCGAGCTCGGCGATCGTCGGCGAGTCGAACAGCTGCCGGGGCGAGGGCGCGTACCCGAGGTCGGCCCGGATGCGGGAGATGATCCGGATGGCCAGGATGGAGTCGCCGCCCCGCGCGAAGAAGTCGTCCGTCACGCCGAGGCCGTCCGACGGCACGCCGAGCACGCCGGCCCAGATCCGCACCAGGTCCCGCTCCAGCGCGGTGCCGGGCGGCTGCCGGGGCGCGTCCGCCGGCTGGGCGACCTCCGCCGGTGCCGGCAGGGCCTGGCGGTCCACCTTGCCGCTCGCGGTGTGCGGCAGCCCGTCGAGGACGACGAACGCCGAGGGCACCAGGTGCGCCGGGACCCGTTCGGCCAGGAACCCCCGGGCCTGCGCCGCGGTCAGCTCCCCGCCGCGGGCGAGGTAGGCCACCAGCCGCCGGTCCCCCGGCGAGTCCTCCCGCACCAGGACGCAGGCCTGCGCGACCGCCGGGTGCGCGCGCAGCACGCTCTCGATCTCGCCGGGCTCGATCCGGAAGCCCCGGACCTTGACCTGGTCGTCGGTGCGGCCCAGGAACTCACACGTGCCGTCGGCGGCCCACCGCCCGAGGTCGCCGGTGCGGTACATGACCGTGCCGGGCGGGCCGAACGGGTCGGCCACGAACCGCTCCGCGGTCAGGCCCGGCCGGCCGAGGTAGCCGGGACCCAGCGGGACGCCCGCCACGTACAGCTCGCCCGGTGCGCCCACCGGGGCCGGCCGCAGGTGCCGGTCGAGCACGTGGATCCGGGCGTTCCACACCGGACGGCCCAGCCGCGGCCGCGAGCCCGGCTCGCACCGCCAGTGCGTGACGTCCACCGCCGCCTCGGTCGGGCCGTAGGTGTTGTGCAGGCTCGCGCCCAGCAGCGCGGCGGTCCTGGCCGCCAGGTCCGGGCCGAGGACTTCGCCGCCGCAGACGATGTGCCGCAGCCCGCGGCAGCGCGCCGCCGCCGGTTCGTCGAGGAACACCCGCAGCATCGACGGCACGAACTCCACCATCGTGATGCGCTCTTCGGCGATCAGCCGGGCCAGGTAGGCCGGGTCGCGCTGCCCGCCCGGCCGGGCCAGTACCAGCGTCGCGCCGGCGCTCAGCGGGCCGAAGCACTCCACCACCGCGGAGTCGAAACCCACCGAAGCCTTGTGCAGCATGGCGTCCCCGGGCGCGAGCGGGCACTCGTGCTGCATCCAGCGCAGCCGGTTGACGATCCCGGCGTGGGTGTTCAGCGCGCCCTTCGGCCGTCCGGTGGAGCCGGAGGTGTAGAGCAGCAGGGCCACCTGCCGGGGGTCGACCGGCACCCCGGGCCGGGTCGCGGGCCGGGCGGCGATCCCGGCCGCCTCGGCGTCCAGGCAGAGCACCGGGCCCCGGAACCTGTCCCGCAGGCCCGCGCCGGTGACCACCGGCGGATCACCCGCGTCCCGCAGCATTTCGTGCAGCCGGCCGTCGGGGTATTCCGGGTCGAGCGCGAGGTAGCCCGCGCCGGTCTTCAGGACGGCCAGCAGGCCCACGACGAGGGCCGGGCTCCGCTCGAGGCAGAGGCCGGCCAGCGTGCCGGGGCCGACGCCGCGGGCGATCAGATGGTGCGCCAGGCGGTTGGCGCGTTCGTCCAGCTCGGCGTAGGTGAGCGATTCACCGGCGCTGCGGAGCGCGACGGCGCCGGGCAGGCGGTCCACCTGCCGCTCCACGAGTTCGTGCACCCCGCAGCGCGGCTGCTCCACCCGCTCGCCCTGCCAGTCCACGAGCAGCCGCTGCCGTTCCCCCGCGGTGAGCAGCGGGAGCTCGGCCGGGCGCGCGTCGCCGGCCGCGGGCAACGCCGTCAGCAGCGTTTCGAGCTGCCCGGCCAAGTCGGTGATCGCCGCGGTGTCGAAGAGTTCGGGGTCGTAGCCCAGCGACAGGTGCAGCTCGCCCTCGGTGTAGGCGGTCAGCATCAGCGGGTAGTGGGTGCGCTCGTCGCCCCGGAAACCGAGCACTCGCAGCCCGTGCCGCCCGGCCGAGGCCCGGTCGTACGGGTAGTTCTCGAACACGACGATGCTGTCGAACAGCGTGGTCCCCGCCGGGACGGCACTGCACCGGGTCGTCTGCGCCAGCGAGGCGTACTCGTAGGGCCGGGCACCGGCCTGCGCGGCCTGGAGCGCACGCAGCCAGGGCACCACGGCCAGGGTTCCGTCGACCCGCACCCGGACCGGGAGGGTGTTGATGAACAGGCCGACGATCGCGTCGGCGCCGGGCAGGTCGCCCGGGCGTCCCGAGACCGTCGCCCCGAAGCACACGTCGTCCTCCGCCGCGTGCCGGGCGAGCAGGACGGCCCACGCGCCTTGCACGAGCGTGTTCACCGTGACCCGCGCGTGGCGCGCGAACGCCGTCAGCGCGGCCGAGCCCTCGGCCGAGAGCCCGAAGTCGAAGGTGCGGGACGAACGCGAACCGGCGGCGGGCACCGGCCCGCGAGCGCGCGGCAGCGGTGTCGGGGCGGCGAACCCGGCGAGGGTGTCCCGCCAGTACGCGTCGGCGGCCGCCCGGTCCTGCCCGGCCAGCCACCGCACGTAGTCGCGGTAGGGGCGGCGCGGCGGGAGCACGACCGTGGTGTCCCCGCCCAGGATCGCGTGCTGGGCGAACACCTCGGTCAGCACGTCGGAGAAGCTCCAGCCGTCCAGCACCAGGTGGTGCGACGACAGCAGCACCGTCACGCGGGAATCGGTCCGGCGCACCAGGGTCAGCCGCAGCAGCGGGGCGACCGCGACGTCGAAGCCCGCTTCCCGGCAGCGCGCCCACAGCCGCTCGACCTCCGCCTCCTGCTCCGGCCCGGGCAGCGACCGCAGGTCGTGGTGGACGACCGGCAGCCGGACGCCGCGGTGGACCACCTGCAGCGGCTCGGGCAGGTTTTCCCAGACCAGGGCGGTGCGCAGGACCGCGGTGCGGTCCACCACCAGCTGCCAGGCGCGGGCCAGCGTCTCCGGGTCGCCGACCCCGTCGAGGTCCAGCGCGGCGTGGCTGACGTAGGTGCCGGGTTCGGCGAGGGAGTGGAAGAGCATCCCGCTCTGGGTCGGCGTCGGCGGGTAGATGTCCTCCACCGAGCGGCCGTCGCCGGCCAGCCTGTCCACTGTGGACTGATCGAGCTCGGCCAGCGGGAAGTCCGACGGCGTGCACCCGCCCGCGCCGGGTTCGGCGCAGTGCCCGGCGATCCCTTCCAGGGCCGCCCGGAACCGCTCGGCCAGCCGGGTCACCGTGTCCGCGTGGTGCGCCTCGGGCGAGTAGTCCCAGCGGAACTCGAGCTCGGTGTCCTGCACGTACCCGCTGATCTCCAGCAGCGCGCCGCGCCGGCCCGCCCGGCCGTCGGCGCCGGGGTCGGCGCACCACCCGGCGGCCAGTCCGCCGGGGTCGGCCGAAGCGGTGTCGAACCGGCCGAGGTAGTTGAACACGACTTCGGGGCGGCGGCCCGCACCGAGCGACCCGTCGCCCCGGTACCGCAGCGCACCGTAGCCGAGCCCGTGCGACGGGACGGCCCGCAGCTGCTCCTTGACCGACTTGAGCACCTCCGCCCAGCCCGGGCCGGGCGGAACGGCCAGCACCACCGGGAAGTGCGTGGTGAACCAGCCCGCCGTGCGGGTGAGGTCCACCCCGTCGAAGAGCTCCTCCCGGCCGTGGCCCTCCAGTTCGAGCGCCACCTCGTCGCCGCCGGTCCACTCGGCGAGCACCCGGCCGAGCGCGCTGAGCAGGACGTCGTTGACCTGGGTCCGGTACAGCTCCGGCACGCGCCGCAGCAGCACGTCGGTGTGCGCGGCGTCCAGCCGCACCGTCACCGTCCGCACCGGCCCGTCGGCGGGCCCGCCGGTGCCGTCCACCGGCAGCCGGGGCACCCGGGTGGTGGCCGCTTCCACCGCCTGCCAGTGCGCCAGGCCGTCGTCCAGTCCCCCGGCCAGCACGTGCTCCCGGAGGTGGTGCGCCCAGTCGGCGAACGACGTCGCCACCGGCGGCAGGCTCACCGGTTCCCCGCCGGCTGCCTGCCCGTAGGCGAGGTCGAGCTCGGAAAGCAGGATCCGCCAGGACACCCCGTCGACGACGAGGTGGTGCGCGGTGAGGAACAGCCGGCCCGCCTGCCCGTCGTCCGGCACGAGCAGCAGCGCCTTGACCAGTGGCCCGGTGGCGAGGGCGAAGCCGGACCGGCCCTGGGCGATCGCGGCCCGCTCCGCCTCCGCGCGTCCGCCGGACGCCCCGGGCACGTCGACGCGCTCCAGCACGTCACCGGGCGTCTCGCCGGCCGTCCACTGCCGCCACCCGTCCGGCGCCCGGTGCTCGAACCGCAGGGCGAACGCGTCGTGGTGCGCCAGCACCGCGGCGAGCGCCCGGCGCAACGCGTCCTCGTCGACGTCGTCGCGCAGCTGGAGGAACACCGACTGGGTGAAGCGGCCCGGGTCGGCGGGCGGGTCCTCGAAGAACCAGTGCTGGATCGGGGTGAGCGGCACGTCCGAGCCGCTCTCCCGGCGGGCGGGCCGCGGCCGCGGGGCCGGCGCCGCGGCCAGCTCCGGGGCCAGTTCGGCGATCGTCTGGTGCAGGAACAGCTGCTTGGAGGTGAGCTCGATGCCCTTCTGCTGCGCCCGCCACACGACCAGGATCGCCTGGATCGAGTCGCCGCCGCGGTCGAAGAAGTTGTCGTGCACGCCCAGCTCGGCGGCGTCGACCCCGAGGACCGCGGCCCAGATCTCCACCAGGTCCGTTTCGAGCCCGGTCGCGGGAGCCACGCGCGCGGCGGGCTGCGCCGGTTCCTCCGGCGCGGGCACCTTGCGGCGGTCCAGCTTGCCGCCGGCGGTCAGCGGCAACGCCTCCAGCGGCACGAAGTCCGCGGGCACCAGGTAGCCGGGCAGCCGGCCGGCGGCGTGGTCGCGCAGCTGGGCCACGGCCACACCGGGCGCCACCACGTAGGCCACCAGCCGCTTGTCCCCCGGCTGGTCCTCCCGGGCGATCACGGCCACCTGGTGCACGCCGGGGTGGCCGGCGAGCACGGCTTCGATCTCGCCGGGCTCGACCCGGTAACCGTGGATCTTGACCTGGTCGTCGGTCCGGCCGAGGTACTCCAGCCGCCCGTCGGCCCGCCACCGGGCGAGGTCGCCGGTGCGGTAGGCCCGCTGTCCCGGAGCCCCGAACGGGTCGGCGACGAAGCGTTCCGCGGTGAGCTCGGGCCGCCGGTGGTACCCGCGGGCCAGCTGGACGCCGGCGAGGTAGACCTCGCCGGCCACGCCGGCCGGGACCGGCCGCAGGAACCGGTCGAGCACGTAGGCCCGGGCACCGCGCAGCTGCCGGCCGATCGGCACCGCGCCCGGTTCCAGCCGGTCCCCCGGCTCGACGCGGTGCACCACACAGCCGACGGTCACCTCGGTCGGCCCGTACTCGTTGATCACCGTGACGCCGGGGTGGCGGGCCCGCCACCGGTCGAGCCCCTCGGCGAGCAGCGCCTCGCCGCCGATCACCAGGTCCGTGGTGGGCGAGCGGTCCTCGGGCGCGGCGAGCAGGATCGGCAGGTGCGTCGGGGTCACCTTGAGGAACGAAGGCCGCGGGCCGCCGGAGCCGGGCCCGTCGAGCCCGCCGACCACCAGCCGGCCGCCGCGGGCGAGCGTGCCCCACAGCGACGTCACCGCCAGGTCGAACGAAACCGAGGAGTGCAGCAGCGTGGTCCCGGCCAATCCCGGGTAGTCGTGGGTGGCCGACCGCAGGTACTCGGCCAACTGCCCGCGTTCGACGAGCACGCCCTTGGGCCGTCCCGTCGAACCCGAGGTGTAGATCGCGTACGCCAGGTTTCCCGGCCCGGCCGCCGGTTCCGGTGCCCGCGCCGGGTACCCGGCGATGACCGGCCAGTCCGCGTCCAGGCACACCACCGGCGGAGCCGTCCCGTCGCCGAGGTCGCCGCGCAGCCGCTCCTGCGTCAGCACCACGGCGACGCCCGCGTCTTCGAGCACCAGTGCCAGCCGCTCCGGGGGATCGGCGGGATCGAGCGGCAGGTAGCCGCCGCCCGCCTTGAGCACGCCCAGCATGCCGGTCACCAGATCGGCACCGCGTTCGACGCGCAGGGCGACCAGCACGTCCGGGCCGACGCCCCGGGAGATCAGGAAGTTCGCCAGCCGGCCGGACCGCGCGTCGAGCTCGCCGTAGGAGAGCTCGTCCCCGACCGCGACGGCCTCCGGTGCCCGCCGGACCTGCGCGGCGAACAGCTCCAGCACGTCGTCCGCGGGCCCCGGCGGGGACCACGGGGGCAGCACCTCGGCGCGCTCGGCGGCGGTGGTCGGCGGCAGCGCGCGCAACGGTTCGGCGGGCCGGTCCACCACGCTTTCCAGCAGCGCCACCAGGGTGCGGCCCAGCCGCTGCACGGTGGACTCGTCGAACAGGTCGGTGCTGTACTCCAGGTACCCGGTCAGCGCGCCGTCGTGCTCGGCGAAGTCGAGGGTGACGTCGAGCTTGGCGATCACCGCCGGCGGCCGGACGTCGGTCACCTCGAGCCCGGGCAGCCGGAAGACGCCTTCGTCGGCGTTGTGCAGGTTGACCATGGCCTGGACCAGCGGGGCACGGCCGGTCGCCCGCTCGGGCCGCAGCGCTTCGACCAGCCGCTGGAACGGGACCTCGTCGTGGTCGAAGGCGTCGAGCACGGTGGTCCGCACGAGCGCCAGCAGGTCGGTGAACGAGCGGTTCTCGTCGATCGGGCAGCGGATCACGACGGTGTTGACGAAGAACCCGACGAGGTCCTCCAGTTCCGGCCGGCCGCGGCCGGAAACCGAGGTGCCGACGGCGATGTCGGTCTGGCCGGACCAGCGGGCGAACAGCAGCTGCGCGGCGGCGACCAGCGCCATGTACAGGGTGGCGCCCCGCGCCGCGGCGAGGTCCTTCAGCCGCCCGGTGACCGCCGGCGGGACCTCGAACACGTGCAGGGCACCGGCCGGCCCGCGCACGGCCGGGCGCGGGCGGTCCGCGGGCAGCTCCAGCGGGCCGAGGCCGTCGAGCTGGTCGCGCCAGTACGCCAGCTGGCCGGCCGGGTCGCGCTCCCGTTGCCAGGCCGCGAAATCGACGTACTGCACGGCCGGCTCCGGCAGCCCGGCCGGCTCGCCCCGCAGCGCCGCCGAGTACAGCGTCTCCAGGTCCCGCGCCAGCACGCCCATCGACCAGCCGTCGCTGACGATGTGGTGCATGCTCAGCACCAGCAGGTGTCCGGCGGCGCCCAGCCGGACCACCGCCGCCCGGAACAGCGGGCCCCGCCGCAGCGAGAAGGGCGTGGTGACCTCGGTCAGGAGGAGGTCGTCCACCGCCGTCTCGCGGTCCGGTGCGGACAGTCCGGAGAGGTCGGTGAGCGGCACCGGCGGTGCCGTGGCGGGGTGCACCACCGCCACGCCCTCGCCCTCGACGGACTCGAAGGTGGTGCGCAGCACCTCGTGCCGCGCCACCAGCCGGTCCAGCGCCTGCCGCAGCGGCTCCAGCGCCAGGTCACCGGTCAGCCGCAGCACGCGGACGACGTTGTACTCGACGCTGTCCGGCTCGAAGTCGTGCAGGAACCACAGCCGCTGCTGGGCGGGCGAGAGCGGCAGCGGGCCGGTCCGCGCGACGCGCGGGATCCCGCCGCCGTCCTCGCCGTCCGGTGCCCGGCCCGCCAGCTGCTGCAGGATCGTCTTCCGCAGCTCGGCGGGCAGGGCGGACAGCCGGTCGTCCAGCGTCATGGGTGCGGAGTCCTATTCCAGTTCGAAGACGACGGACCGGGTCAGGGTGGTGATCAGGTGCCGCCGCACGCAGTGCCAGCCGGCCTCGGCGAAGACGCCGTCCCATTCCTCCAGTGTGGGCAGGTAGACGTCCATCAGGTCGTGCCCGACCTCGAAGCCCAGCGTGAAGATGGGCAGCTCGTGCTCGGCGACACCGGGCAGCCGGGTCGCGTCGCCGAGCAGGAACCGGCGCACGCGGGGGAACCTCCGCCGCAGCCGGCGCAGCACCTCGACGCACTCGTCCCGCGGCCAGAAGTCGTGCCCCATCATGAAACAGGTCAGCAGGTCGACCTCGGCGAACTCGGGCCGGTCTTCGAGGGCGCGGACGTCTCCCTCGAAGAAGGAAATCCGGTCGGCGAACCCTTTTTCTTCCACGTCCGCGCGGGAGAACTCCAGCGCCGCCGGTGCGATCTCCACCCCGATCCCGCGGGTGCCGGGATACCGTTCCACGAGCTGCATGAGCCGTTCCCCGCTGCCCGAACCGAGGTCGGCGACCACGCCGAACTCGTAGTCGAGGCCGTCCATCGCGGCCCAGAAGGCCGGATCGAAGTAGCGGGTGTTGATTTCCCGGCAGGCGTAGCTGATGGCCGCGGCGTCCCGCCGGTAGTAGTCTCCGACGCGGTTTTCGTTGCGCAGCACGTGTGGCATCTTCGCGAACAGCTCGCCGCAGCCCAGGCTCAGCCAGTGGAACAGCGAGCGGTGGCGGAAGACCTCGCCGAAGTGGGGTCCGATGACGAAGGTGTGCTGGCGCCGCTCGACCACGCGGACGCTGGCCAGCGCGGCGAACATCCCCCGCGTGGACGGTTCGTGCAGGTCGTGGCGGGCCGCGAAGTCGGCGGGATCGACCTTGCCGTCGCGATCGAGCTCGTCGAGCGCACCGAGCTCCCAGGCCGCACCGATCGCCGCGGAAGCCACCACCGAATTGAAGATGTCGGCGGCGGCGCGTTCGGCCTCGTTCTTCTCAACCGTCGCTTTCATGCGTCCTCTCACTTTCCGGCCACTCCCGGCAGACCGCAGGTTCGATCAGCTTCGGTGACAACGGGCGGCGCGGATAGGTGTTTGACTCGGCGGCGAAACAGCCAGGTGCCGCACTCCCCCTTTCGGGGGTAGAACTTTCTCGACCCCGCGGGTATCCGTGGCGCTACTTCTCCCCGGAACCCGCGCCCGGCGGCGGCAGCGGCTGCCCGCTTCGTGGTGGAATGGCCGGCATGGTGCTGGGAAACAGGGGCCGTAACCTGGTCAACGTCGCGGCCACGGCCGTGGAACTGCGCGGGGTGATCCGGGAGTACGGTGCGAAACAGGCGCGGGTCCGCGCACTCGACGGCGTGAGCCTGCGGTTTCCCACCGGTTCGTGGACGGCGGTGATGGGGCCGTCCGGATCGGGCAAGTCCACGCTCCTGCACTGCGCGGCCGGGCTGGAACGGGTGGACGCGGGCCAGGTCTTCCTGGCCAACCGGGAGATCACCGCCGGCTCGGACGCCGAGCTGACCGCGCTGCGGCGACGGCACATCGGGTTCGTGTTCCAGACCTTCAACCTCGTCGGCTCCCTCACCGCGGAGCAGAACGTCGCGCTGCCGCTGCGGCTCGCCCGTATGCGGGTGTCCAAATCGGACGTCCGCGCGGCGCTGGCCGCGGTCGGGCTCGCGGACCGCGTGCGGCACCGGCCGAACGAGCTCTCCGGTGGCCAGCAGCAGCGGGTCGCCCTCGCCCGCGCCATGGTCACCCGGCCGGCGGTGCTCTTCGCCGACGAACCGACCGGGGCGCTCGACTCGGCGTCCGCGCGGCTGGTGCTGGACCTGCTCGGCGACCTGGTGGTGTCGACCGGGCAGACGATCGCGATGGTGACCCACGACCCGGTGGCGGCGGCACGCGCCGACACCGTGCTGTTCCTGTCCGACGGCCGGGTGGTGGACACCGCGGACCGCCCATCCCCCAGCGCGGTCGCCGAGCGGCTGGCCCGGTTGGAGGGCTGATGTTCCGGTTGTCCCTGAGCACGTTCCGCGACCGCTGGCCCCTGTTCATCGGGGCCATGCTGAGCGTCGCGGTCGGCGTCGCGCTGGTCGAGTCCTCCCTGCGGGTCCTGGCCGCGGCGGCCACCCCGCCGATCCCGCCCGGGCTGTCCGAACTGGAGGCGTTGCAGCTGGGCGACACCTACGACGGCGCCACCACCCTGATGGGCATGACGGCGATGCTGTCGACGTTCCTGGCCGTCTTCATCGTCAGCTCCACGTTCGCCTTCACCGTGGCCCAGCGCCGCCGTGACCTCGCCCTGCTGCGGCTGCTCGGCGGCGGGCGCGGGCAGCTGCGCGGCCTGCTGCTGTCGGAGGCGGTGCTGCTGGGGTTGTGCGGGGTGGCCGTCGGCATGCCGCTTTCCGCGCCGGCCGCCGCCGCCCAGACCGCGATGCTGACCGGCTTCGGGTTCCTGCCCTCGGACTTCACGTCCGCGTCGGCGGGCTGGACGGTCATGACGGCCGCGGCCACCGGGATCGGCGTCGCCCTGCTGGGCGTGCTGACGGCGTCGCGGCGGGCCTCCCGGATCCGGCCGCTGGAAGCCCTGCGCGACAGCGGCACGGCGGCCGCGGTGATGACCACCTCCCGCTGGGTGATCGGCTTGCTGCTGCTGGGCGGCTCGGTCGTGCTGGCGCTGCTTTCGCAGTCGGCCGGCCTGCTCATCGCCCTCGCGCTGTCGATGACGCTGACGATGACCGGCGGGATCGCGCTGAGCCTGCTCAGCCCGCTGTTCGTGCCGTTGACCGGGCGCGTGTTCGGCCTGGCGCTGCGGGGCAGCACGCTGGGCGGGCTGGCCGAGGCGAACCTGCGTGCGGGCGTGCGCCGCAGCGCCGCCACGGCCGCACCGCTCATCGTGCTGGTCGCGCTGGTGCTCGGGCTGGCAGGCACGCTGTCCTCACTGGCCAAGGCCTCCGGCGAGGAACTGGCCCGCACGGTGGACGCCGACCTCGTGGTGGAATCCACCGGCGCGGACGCCCAGCGGGTGGCGGCGGTGGCCGGGGTGGCGGTGGCGTCGCCGGAGATCACCGTGCCGATGACGCTGACCATGCCGGTCATCGACCGCGACACCGACGAGCCCGAGGAGGAGAGCGTCCACTCCGGAATCGTCGCGGTCGACCCGGCGGCCTACGCCGACACCCACCGCGCCAAGCTGCTGGGCGGCTCACTCGGGGACCTGCGCGGCGAGGCGATCGTGGCGACCGAGCGCAGCGAGCAGCAGCTGACCCTGGGCAGCAAGTTCTCCGCCCAGCTCGGCGACAAGGCGCTGTCCCTGCGGCTGGCCGCGATCCTGCCCGAGCGGATCTCCACCAGCGACGACTTCCTCGTCCCCCGCGAACTGGTGCCCGCGGGCGCACTGGCCACCGCCCCGGCGCAGACCCTGGTGCGGGTGGCCGACGGCACCGACCCCGCGGCCGTCGCCGACCGCATCCGCGCCGCGAACCTCGGCACGGTGTCCACAGTAGACACCTGGGCGGCGGCCCGTTCGGCGCAGCAGCAGAACACCAACGTGCGGACGATGATCGTGCTGATGGCACTGTCCGGGCTGTACGCGCTGATGGCCGTGATCAACGCCGTGGTGATCGCGGGCACCGAGCGCAAACGCGACTTCGCGGTGACGAGGGTGATCGGCCTGAGCCGCCCCCAGGTGGTGGGGATGGCACTGATCGAGTCCTGGGCGGTGACGGTGATCGGCCTGTTCCTCGGCGGCCTCGTGGTGGCCGGAACACTGGCGGGCGTCGCGGCGGGAACGGCCCGGGCGATCGGGGTGGCGGTGGTGGACTTCCCCTGGACACTGCTGGGCGTGGTGGTGCTCGTGGCCTTCGCCGCCATCGGAGCGACCAGCGTGCTCACCACCCTGGCCGCCACCCGCCCCCGGCCGATCAGCCTGGTAGCCGCACGAGAGTGAGCGCGGGGCCGGCCCGAACACCCGGGCCGGCCCCGCGCTCACTCCACCGAATACTCCCGTTCGAGCACCGACAGAATCCGCTCCCGCACCACAGCCGCGAACAACTCGATCGTCGCCGCCTCGAACAGATCCCGCGGCGACGCCTCGATGCCGAATGCCCGCTTCACCCGCGAAATCACCTTGAGGCTCACGATCGAATCGCCGCCGAGGCGGAAGAAGTCGTCGTGCACCCCCACCCGCGGCATGGCCAGCACCTCGGACCAGATCCGGGCCAGTGCCTCCTCCGTCGGGTCGCGGGGGGCGACGTAGCCCGCGCCGACCAGGTCGTCGCGGGTGGGCGCCGGCAGTGCCCGGCGGTCCACCTTGCCGTGGGCCGTCAACGGCAGCTCGGCCAGGCGGACGAAGGCCGACGGCACCAGGTACGGCGGCAGGGACTCCGCCAGTGCCGACCGCAGGTCCGGAGGCGGCGTGCCGACGACGTAGCCGGTCAGCCACGCGCGGCCGTCGGGTTCGCGCCGGGCGAGCACGACCGCGGCCGTCACCCCCGGTACCCGCAGCAGCGCCTGCTCGACCTCGCCGATCTCGACGCGGAAGCCGCGGATCTTGACCTGGTCGTCGGTCCGCTCGAGGAACTCCAGTTGCCCGTCCGGGGTCCACCGCCCGAGATCGCCGGTGCGGTAGAGCCGGGCGCCCGGTGGCCCGTAGGGGTTGGCGACGAACCGCTCGGCGGTCAGGTCCGGACGCCCGGCGTAACCGCGGGACAGTCCCACCCCACCCAGGTAGATCTCGCCCGGGGTGCCGGGCGGGACCGGGTTGAGCCGGGCGTCGAGGACGTACGCCGTGGCGTTGGCCAGCGGGGCGCCGACCGCGGGCAGCCGCTCGCCCTCCGGCCCGACCTCGCCGCCGGTGGACACGACCGTCATCTCGGTGGCGCCGTAGTGGTTGAACAGCCGGAACGGCGTGTCGCGCGACGGACGGCGGCGCACCGTGTCGCCGCCGGTGAGGACCAGGCGCACCCGGGTGCGGGCCAGCCCCGGTTCGTCCATTATGGACTCGACCCGCGCGGGCAGCAGGTAGCAGATCGTCACGCCCGCCTCGGCGAACCAGGTCAGCATCGCGGCCGCGTCGTCGAGCACCTCGGGTGCGGGCACGGCCACGCTCGCCCCGGCCACCAGGTAGGGCCACACCTCCCACACCGAGGCGTCGAAGCCGAGCGCGGCCAGGTGCGCCGAGGTGTCCCCCGGCTCGATGCCGTACGCCCGGGCCTGCCACGTGCACAGCTGCACGAGGTTGCGGTGCTCGACCATGACGCCCTTGGGCTGCCCGGTGGACCCGGAGGTGTAGACGACGTACGCGAGGTTCTCCGGCCGGGTCGCCGTGACCGGCGCGCGGTCCGGCCGGACGCCGATCTCCGCGGCGTCCTCGTCGAGCCGGACCACTTCGACGCCCTCGGGCCACGGCAGCCGGATCGAGCGGCGGGTCACCACCAGCGTCGCGGCGGCGTCGGCGGCGACGAAGGCGGCCCTCGCCGGCGGGACGTCCGGGCCGAGCGGTACGTAGGCGCCGCCGGCCTTGAGCACGGCGAGCTGGGCGACCACGAGGTCGGCGCCCCGCTCCAGGCACACCACCACCCGGACGTCCGGTCCGGCGCCGTGCGCGACGAGGTGGTGGGCGAGCCGGTTGGCCCGCGCCGTCAGGCCGGCGTAGGTCAGGTCCGTCCCGGTCGCCGTCGTGACCGCCACCGCGTGCGGCGACCGCCGGGCCCGCTCGTCGATCAGCTCCGGCAGGCAGCGGTCCGCCGGGAACTCCGCGGCCGTGTCGTTCCACTCCAGCAGCACCTGACGGCGCTCGTCGCGGGTGAGCCCGCACAGGTCCCGCACCGACCGGTTGGGGTCGGCCGCGATCGCGGCGAGCACCGTCTCCAGCCGGGCGGCCATCCGCTCGGCGGTGTCCCGCCCGAACAGCGCGGTGTCGTAGTTCAGCAGCAGCGACAGCCGCTGTCCCGGGTAGGCGATGAGGTTCAGCGGGTAGTTCGTCCCGCTTTCGGACCGCACGGCGACCAGCCCGATGCCGTGCTCGGCCGCGGTGCCGGGGTCGAACGGGTAGTTCTCGAAGATCACGATGCTGTCGAACAGCGGCACGCCGGCCGGCACCTCGCTGTAGCCCTGCACTTCGGCCAGCGACACGTGCTCGTGGCCGCCGGCCTCCGCCTGGGCCGCTTGGAGCCCGCGCAGCCAGCCCATCAGGTCGGCCGCCGCCTCCACCCGTACGCGCACCGGCAGCGTGTTGATGAACAGCCCGACGATCGATTCGACCCCGGGCAGCTCGGCGGGGCGGCCGGCGACGGTGGCGCCGAAGCAGACGTCCCCGGTCCCGCCGTAGCGCGCCAGCACCATCGCCCAGGCGCCCTGGATCAGCGTGTTCACCGTGACGCGGGCCTGCTTCGCCACGTCGTAGAGCGCCTCGGAGATTTCCGGGGGCACTGCGACCGGCAGCTCGGCGGGCTCCGGCGGCCGGTGCCCGCCCGCGCGGGGGCGGTCGAACGGCAGCCGGGTGGGCGCGGAGAACCCCGCCAGCGCCTGCCGCCAGTACCGTTCGGCCGCGGCACCGTCCGTTGTGGACAACCAGTCGACGAAGTCGCGGTAGGGACGGCGGGCCGGGGCCGCGAACGGCTCGCCACCGCTCAGCGCCGCGTACTCGCCGAACACCTCGGCGAGCACCTGGCCCACGCTCCACCCGTCGAGCAGCACGTGGTGGAACGTCCACAGCAGTTCCACCCGGGCGTCGCCGAGGCGGGCGATCGCCAGCCGGATCAGCGGGGCCTCGCCCAGTTCCGGCGGGTGTTCCCGCACCTGCCGCAGGTGCCGCGCGGCGGCTTCCCGGCGCGCGGCCTCGTCGAGCCCTCGCCAGTCGAAGTGCTCGACGGGCAGCTCGGCGTGGTCGTGCACGACCTGCACCGGCTGCGGGACGTCCTCCCACACCAGCGAAGTGCGCAGGACCGGGATGCGGTCGACCACCCGCTGCCAGGCGGCGGCGAGCCGCTCCGGGTCCGGAACGCCGTCCAGGACCAGCGAAGTCTGCTCGAGGTAGAGCCCCCGGTGCTCGCCGATCAGGCTGTGGAACAGCATCCCGCTCTGCATCGGCGTGAGGGGGTAGACGTCGGCCACCGCCCGGCCGTCGCCGGCGACCCGGTCCACCGCCGCCTGGTCGAGCCCGGCGAGCGGGAAGTCCGAGGGCGTGCGGCCGCCGGCGCCCGGCGCGGTGCAGTGCGCGGCCAGTTCGGCGAGCCCGGCCGCGAACTCCCCGGCCAGCCGGCGCACGGTCTCCTCCCGGTGGACGGCGCCGGAGTGGATCCAGTGGAACTCCAGCCGGTCGCCCGCCACCATGCCGACCACGTCGAGCAGGTGCGGGCGGGTGCCGTCCGGGCACTCGGCGAGGCCGAGTTCGAGCCCGCCCGGTGCGTAGAGCGAGCCGCCGAGGTCGAACCGGCCCAGGTAGTTGAAGCTGACCTCGGGCTGCGGCCCGGCGATCGTCCCGCGCAGGTGGCGTAGCACGCCGTGGCCGAGCCCGTGCCGGGGCACCGCGCGCAGCCGCTCCTTGACCGACTTCAGCAGCGCGCCGGGACCGGCGCCGGGCGGCACGTCGAGGACCACCGGGTACAGGCTGGTGAACCAGCCGACCGTCCGGGAGAGGTCCAGGTCGGCGAAGAGCTCCTCGCGGCCGTGGCCCTCCAGCCCGATCAGCACCCGCTCGCCGCCCGTCCAGTTCGTCAGCACCCGGGCGAGCGCGGTGAGGAGCAGGTCGTCCACCCGCGTGCGGTAGGCCTGCGGGGCGTCCTGCAGCAGCGCCCGGGTGTCGGCGGCGGACAGGCGGACGGTGACCGTGCGGGCCGAGCCGGGCGTGTTCGCCCCGACCGCGTCCACCGGCAGCCGCGGACAGTCCTGTTCGGACAGTGCGGTCCAGTGCGGCAGCTCGTCGTCGAACCCGCCGCGCTCCGCCAGCGCGGCCAGCCGCACCGCCCAGTCGCGGAACGACGTCGTCTTGCGGCCGAGGTCGACGGGTTCGCCCCGCACGGCCTGCCGGTAGGCCCGCTCGAGGTCGGTCAGCAGCACCCGCCACGACACGCCGTCGGTGACCAGGTGGTGCGCGGCCAGCCGCAGCACCGGCGGGCGGCCCGGTGCCCGGTCCACGGCCACCCGCAGCAGCGGCCCGGTCGTCAGGTCCGGGTCGCCCGCGCGCCGGACGTCCGCGGCCTCGGCGGGCAGGCCGTACTGGCGCCAGGTGTCCCCCGCGGGTTCGAACCGCATCCGCAGCGCGTCGTGGTGCGCGAGCAGGGCGTCGACCGCGGCCAGCAGCGCTTCCTCGTCGAGCTCGGGGTCGGTGAGCTCGACCTTGACGGTCTGCGCGAAGTCGTGCGGATCGGCGGTGTGGGTGGCGAAGAACCAGTGCTGGATGGGGGTCAGCGGGACCGCGCCGCTGACCGGCCCCTGCTCGGCCGCCGGCGCGGCCGCGTGCTCGGCGTGGCTCGCCAGCGAAGCGACGGTCTGCCAGCGGAACACGTCGCGGGCGCCGAAGCGCAGCCCGCGTTCCCGGGCCCGGTGCACCAGCTGCAGGCCCAGGATCGAGTCGCCGCCGAGCTTGAAGAAGTTGTCCTCGATGCCCACCGACGGCAGGCCCAGCAGCTCCGCCCAGATCCCGGCGAGCACCCGCTCGGTCTCCGTGCGCGGCGCCCGCCCGCCCGTCTCCCGCCGCGGCGCGGGCAGGCGGGCCCGGTCGACCTTGCCGTTGCGGTTCAGCGGCAGCGCGTCCAGGACGACGAAGTCGGCCGGGACCATGTACTCCGGCAGTTCGCGGCCCAGCGCCTCCCGCAGCCGATCGGGATCGGGCCGGTCTCCGGTCACGTACCCCACCAGCCGGCGCCCGGTCGGTTCCCGGCGGACCTCCACCACGGCCTCCTCGACGCCGGGACAGCGGCCGAGCACGGCTTCGATCTCGCCGGGCTCGATGCGGAAGCCGCGGATCTTGACCTGGTCGTCGGTGCGGCCGACGTACTCCAGCGCCCCGCGCCGCCAGCGCACCAGGTCCCCGGTGCGGTAGAGCCGCCCACCCGGCGAGGAGCCGTCGAACGGGTCGGCGACGAACCGCTCGGCGGTCAGCTCCGGCCGCCCCAGATAACCGCGGGCCTGCCCGGCTCCGGCCAGGTACAGCTCGCCGACGACGCCGTCCGGCACCGGCTGCAGGCGCTGGTCGAGCACGTAGGCACGCGTGTTGTCCAGCGGCGTGCCGATCGGCAGCACGTCCCGCGGTTCGGTGCCCGGCGGCAGCGGGTACGCGGTCGCGAACGTCGTCGTCTCGGTCGGCCCGTAGACGTCGACGACGGTCACGCCGGGGCAGCCGGCCTGGACGCGGCGGACGGCGTGCGGCGAGACGATCTCGCCCCCGGTCCACACCTCCCGCAATCCGGCGAAGCAGTCCGGTGCCTCGTCGGCGAACTGGCGGAACAGCGCCGAGGTCAGGAAGACCGCGGTCACCCCGGACCGGCTGACCAGCCGCTTCAGCCCGGCCGCGTCGAGCACGCCGGGCGGGGCCACGACCACCCGGCCGCCGTTGAGCAGCGGCACCCACATCTCGTAGGTGGTCGCGTCGAAGGCGGGCGACGAGTGCAGCAGCACCCGGTCGTGCCCGCCGCCGCGGAAGCGGCTCTCCGCCGCCAGCGCCACGACGTCCCGGTGCCGCACCGCCACGCCCTTCGGCGTCCCGGTCGAACCGGACGTGTAGACCACGTAGGCGAGGTTGTCCGGGCGGGCACCGCACGGCGGCGCCTCCCCGGTGGCGTCACCGGACACCGCCATGATCTGTCCACTGTGGATCGCGCGGGCGGTGTCCAGCAGGCGCTCCTCGGCGATCAGCACGTCCGGGCCCGCTTCGGCCAGCACGGCCCGCAGCCGCGCGACGGGCGCCCGCACGTCCAGCGGCACGTACGCCCCACCGGCCTTCACGATCGCCAGCTCCGCCACGACGAGGTCCGCCGAGCAGTGCGCCACGAGCAGGGCGACCGGCCGCTCCGGCCGCACGCCGGCCGCGACGAGCCGGTGCGCGAGCGCGTCGGCCCGCCCGGCCAGCTCGCGGTAGGTCAGCACCACCTCGCCGTCGACCAGGGCGGTGGCGTGCGGGGTGCGCGCGACCTGCGCCTCGAACAGTTCGGGCAGCGTGGCGTCCGGGAGCGGCCGCGCCGTGGCGTTGCGGTCCCCCAGCAGGGCCCGCCGTTCGCCCGGGCCGAGCAGCGGCAGCAGCGACACCGGTCGTTCCGGGTCGTCCGCGATCGCCGTGAGCAGCACGCGGAGGTGCCCCGCCAGCCGCTCGATCGTCGCCGCGTCGAAGAGGTCGGTGCTGTAGGTGAGCACCGTCCGCAGCGCGCCGCCGGACGGCCAGAACTCGACGAACAGGTCGAAGGGCGCCGAAACCCGCGGCATGTCGTGCTCTTCGACCCGCAGGCCCGCCACCTCGCCCGGCTGCACGAACGGCTTCTGCAGGGCGACCATCACCTGGATGAACGGGGTCCGCGTGGGATCGCGGTCCGGCCGCAGCTCCTCCACCAGCCGGTCGAACGGCAGCTCCTGGTTGGCGAACGCGGCGAGCACCATTTCCCTGGTGCCGTCGAGGAATTCGGCGAACGACAGCGCCGGGTGCACCCGGGAGCGCAGCACCAGCGTGCGGACGAAGAACCCGACGAGGGATTCCAGTTCGGCGCGGTCGCGGCCCGCCGTGACGGTGCCGATGCTGACGTCGTCCTGGCCGCAGCAGCGGGCCAGCAGCACCTGTACCGCGGCGGTCAGCGTCACGAACAGGGTCGCGTCCCGCCGGGTGCCCAGCTCGGTCAGCCGGGTCACCAGCCCGGCGGGGAGGTCGAACCGGTGGACCGCCCCCGCCGACGTGCGGTTCGGGCCCGGCGTGCGGTCGGTGGGCAGGGCCAGCGGGGTCACGCCGTCCAGCTGCTCCCGCCAGTAGGCCAGCTGCGGCTCGAGGGCCGGGCCGGCCAGCCGCTCCTTTTCCCACACGGCGAAGTCGGCGTACTGCACCGGCAGCGGCGGCAGCCCGGCCGGTTCGTCCTGCCGGATCGCCTCGTACAGCCGCAGCAGCTCGCCGATCACCACCCCCACCGACCAGCCGTCGGTGATGATGTGGCGCTGGTCGAGCACCAGGACGTGCTCGGTTTCGGCCCGCCTGAGCAGCAAGGCGCGCAGCAGCGGCCCGTGCCGCGGGTCGAACGGCTGAGCCGCGCTCGTCCGCAGCAGCGCGTCGACGGCGGCGTCGTCGAACCCGGCGGCGTCGACCACCTCCAGCGGGGCGCTGCCGTGCGGGTGGACGACCTGCACGCCGGTCCCGCCGTCGACGTCGAACGTGGTCCGCAGCGGTTCGTGCCGCCGCACCAGCGCCTGGAGGGCGGCCCGCAGCGCGTCGACGTCCAGCGGCCCGGACAGCCGCAGCCCGGCCGTCGTGTTGTAGTCGACGCTGTCCGGTTCCAGCTCTTCGAGGATCCAGAGGCGGCGCTGGGCGGTCGACAGCGGAAGCGGCCGGTCCCGCGGCACCACCGGAATGGCTTCGCCCGGGACCTCGGGCACCGTCACCGGCAGCAGCTTCGCCAGGTCCGCGACGGTCGGCGAGTCGAACAGCGCGCGGGCGGGCAGGTCCTCGCCGAACACCGCGCGGGCGCGCGAAAGCATCTGCATCGCGCGGATGGAGTCGCCGCCCAGGTCGGCGAAGAAGTTGTCGTGGATACCGACCCGGCTCGCCCCGGTGACCTCGGCCCACAGGGCAGCCAGCCGCCGCTCGGCCTCGGTGCGCGGCGCGCCGCTCCCGGTCGGCGAGCGGGGATCGGGCTCCGGCAGGACGTCCCGGTCGACCTTTCCGTTGGGGGTCAGCGGAAAGCCGTCCAGCACGACGATCGCCGACGGCACCATGTACTCCGGCAGCTGGCCGGCGGCGAAGTCGCGGATCCGGCCGGCGTCGGTCGCGGTCCCGGTCACGTAGCCCACCAGGCGCCGGCCACCGTTGCCGTCGGACCGCACCACGGTGACCGCCCGCCCGACGTCCGGGTGCCGGGTGAGCACCGCGTCGATCTCGCCGAGCTCGATCCGGAACCCCCGCACCTTCACCTGGTCGTCCACCCGGCCGACGAAGTCGAGGTTGCCGTCCGGGCGCCAGCGCAGCAGGTCGCCGGTGCGGTACATGCGCGCACCGGGTGCGCCCGCCGGGTCGGCCACGAACCGCTCCGCGGTCAGGCCCGGCCGGGCCAGGAAGCCGCGGCCCAGCCCGTCGCCGGCGATGTACGCCTCGCCGGGCACGCCCACCGGCACCGGCTCGAGCCGGTCGTCGAGCAGGTAGATCCGGGTGTTCGGGATCAGCGTGCCGATCGGCAGCACGGTGTCGGTGCCCGCCGGGTCGAAGGTGGCGCGGCAGGTGACCGACGAGCATTCGGTGGGCCCGTAGACGTTGACGATCCGCAGGCCCGGCACCCGGCCGGTGGCCAGGCGGCAGTGCGCGGGCGAAAGCACCTCGCCGCCGACCACGATCTGCCGCAGCCCGTCGAGCACGTCCACGGCCGAGTCGACGAGGGTGTGGAAGAAGCCGGTGGTGAACACCATCGTCGTGACGCCGTGGCCGCGGACGAACTCGCGCAGCTGCCCGGCCGACGGCATCTCCGCCGGGTAGACGGCGAGGCGAGCGCCGCCGAGCAGGGCGTTCCACATCTCGAAGGCCGAGGCGTCGAACGACGGCGAGGCGAGCATCCCCGAGGTTTCGGTGTCGTCGAACACCGCGACGCCGCCGGGGCGCACCAGCCGCACCAGCCCCCGGTGCGTCAGCACGGCACCCTTGGGCACGCCGGTGGACCCGGAGGTGTAGAGGATCACCGCGGTGTTCTCCGGTCCGGTGGTGACCTCCGGTGCGTGCGCGGGCCACCGCCCGGGCTCCTCCGGCTCGTCCAGGAACAGCACGGTGGCCCCGGCGCCGGGCACCCGGTCGGCCAGCCGCCGGTGGGTCAGCACGACCGGCGCGGCCGTGTCGGCGAGCATGACGCGCAGCCGCGCCGGCGGGTAGTGCGGGTCGAGCGGCACGTAGCCGCCGCCGGCCTTCAGCACGGCCAACGCCGCGACCACCAGGTCCAGCCCGCGTTCGAGGCCCAGACCGACCAGGACCTCGGGGCCCACCCCCGCCGCGCGGAGCCGGTGCGCGAGCCGGTTCGCCCGCGTGTCCAGCTCCGCGGCCGTGAGGGTGACGCCCTCGCACACGACGGCCGGGGCGTCCGGCGCCCGCCGCACGCGGTCCTCGAACAGCTCGTGCAGGCAGCTGTCGCGGGGATAGGGCGTTTCGGTCTCGTTCCACTCCACGAGCACGCGGTGCCGCTCGGTGGCGTCAGCGATGGTCATCGACGCCACCGATCTCGACGGCACCGGCCATCGTCACCAGTACGCGCCGCTGTCCGGTGTAGGGCCGGCGGCCGTGGGACACCAGCAGGTTCCCCACGATCATCAGATCGCCGCTGTGCCAAGGGGTTTCGAAGCTGCAGTCGACGAACGCCCGCCGGATCAGCGCCAGCTCGGCCTCGGTGATGGGGCTGCCGTCCCCGTGGTAGGCGTGCCGCGGGTAGTCCCGCTCCTCGAACATCGCCGCGAGGGCGGCCCCGACGTCGTCCGGCAGGTTGGAGACGTGGAACAGGTGCGCCTGGTTGAACCACACCTCCCGGCCCGAGCCGGGATCGGTCACCACGGCCGGGCGGTGACTGCGGGTCCGCAGTTCCCCGTCGCCGCACCACTCCCACTCGAGTCCGTTGTGGACGCAGTAGTCCTCGACCTCGGCCCGGTCCTCCGTCTGGAACGCCTCCTGCCAGGTGAGCCCCATCCCGACCCGGTAGGCCCGGGTGTAGAGCACGCCCTGTTCGCGGAACCGGGCGACCAGGTCTTCCGGCAGCCGGGCGAGCACCGCCGCCCCGTCGGCCAGCGGGGTCGCCCCGCCGGACTCCGCGGGCACGGTGCAGGCGAAGAACAGCAGCCGTGGCACGACCCGGGCGTAGGAAAGTTCGTGGTGCTGGGGAATCGTCTGCGCCGGCGGGTATTCCGTGGAGGTGTAGACGTTTCCGCGCACCGAGGTGCGCGGGGTGGTCCGCTCGGTGTAGGCCAGCAGTTCCCCGCCGAGCACCCGGGTGACTTCCTCGAGCGACGCGGGATCGTCGACCACGCCCCGCACCCGCACGGCCCCGTACTCCTCCACGGCGCTCAGCAAGGCGGACCGGTGCTCGTGCACCCACGGCACCACGGAAAGCGCTCCCCGTGGTCCGCCGTACTGCACCAGCAGGGTTCCGTTGCCACCGATCAGCTCGCCGTCGAGCGGGCCGAGAACGGCGAGATCGTCCGAAAGCGTGCCGCGCATGGTTCAACCCCCGGGATGTTCCGGCACAACCAGTCGAACCGAGTCTTGCCGCCGGGCAGGCGAGGGGCAATCTGCTTGACGCGCCGCCGAAACTCTCAGGTCAGGCCGCGCCGCCCCGCAGGTACGCCAGTACCGCGAGCACGCGGCGGTTCCCCTGGGGCGCGCAGAGCCGGAGCTTGGTGAAGATCGAACCGATGTTCTTCGCGACGGCGGCCTCGCTGACGAACAGCTCGCTCGCGATCGCGGCGTTGGTCCGGCCTTCCGCCATCAGCGCCAGCACTTCCCGCTCCCGCGCGGTGAGCCGCTGAAGTGGTTCGGCGGCCCGCTCCCGGCGCAGCAGGTGGCGCACGACCTCCGGGTCGATGACCGTGTCTCCGGCGGCGATGCGTTCCACCGCGTCCACGAAGTCGGCCACCGCGCCGACGCGGTCCTTGAGCAGGTAGCCGAGCCCGCCCGAAGCCTCGTGCCGCTCGGAGTCCAGCAGCTCGAGCGCGTAGGCCGTGGCGACGTACTGCGAGAGCACCAGCACGTTCAGGCCGGGGTGGCGGTTCAGCAGGGTCATCGTCGCCCGCAGCCCTTCGTCGCTGTAGCCGGGCGGCATCCGCACGTCGGTCACCACGACGTCGGGCCGGTGCTCCTCGACGGCGTCGATCAGCGCCCGCGCGTCGGAGACGGCGGCGACGACCCGGTGCCCGAAGTGGCCGAGCAGCTCGGCCAGCCCGGCCCGCAGCAGCACGGCGTCCTCGGCCAGCACGACGGTCAGTCCGGTGTCCGCCACGGCAGCTCCAGTCGCAGTACGGTCGGCCCGCCGGGCGGGCTGCTCAGGCTGAGGGTCCCGCACACCGCGGCGACCCGGTCGGCCAGCCCCTGCAACCCGGTGCCGGTCTCGGGGGCGGCCCCGCCCTTCCCGTCGTCGGTGATCGTCACCACCAGGCCGGTGCCGGCCTGGTGGCCGGTCACTTCGGCGCGGGAGGCACCGGAGTGCTTGACGACGTTGGCCAGCGCTTCGCTGACGGCGAAGTACGTCACCGCTTCGACGGCGTGCGCCGGACGCTGCGGCAACCGGATCCCGACGCGCACCGGGATCGGGCACCGGTCGGTCAGCTCCAGCACGGCGGCCTCGATCCCGCGGTCGGTGAGGACACGGGGGTGGATGCCGCGGATCAGCTCCCGCAGTTCGCCGAGCACGGCCTCGGCTTCCGTGCGGGCGCGCGTCACCAGGGACGGCACGTCGCCCTCCGCGCCGGCCAGTTTCAGCTCGGCGAGCCCGAGGGTCATGGTCAGCGCGACCAGCCGTTGCTGCGCGCCGTCGTGCAGGTCGCGCTCGATGCGGGAGCGCTCGATCTCGAAGGCGTCGACCAGCCGGGCCCGGGAGCGGGTCACCTCCCGCATCCGGGTGGCCAGCGTCGCGGCGGCCGGGGCGAGCAGCAGGCGGGCGAGCGCGGCCTGGGCCGCGGCGAACCCGGCCACCAGGTACGCGGTCAGCGGCAGCAGGACCAGCCAGCAGCAGACCGCGAGCACGACGCCGAGCGCGCCGCCGTCCGGGCCGCCCTCGCCGAGCAGGTCACCGGTGTCGAGCGCCAGGACCAGCACCGGGCCCACCGGGGCCAGCAGCAGGCCGAAGGCGAAGAGCACGATCACGGCGCTGCCGGGCGCGAGCACCGTGACGAACAGGACCGCGTAGCCGAATTCGCGCCAGGTCGCGGGCTCGGCCAGCCGCGCCCGCAACCGGCGGAGTCCTTTCGGCGCGGACGGGTGCCTGGGCGGCAGGAGGAGGGCCGCCCGGTCGACGAGCTTGAGCCGCCGCCGTTCCAGCGCCGCCAGCGGCACGGCGGCGACCAGGCAGAAAACCAGCACGGCCGCGGCACCGGCGACGTAGGCACCGCCACCGCCCGCCACCGCGGCCGCCCGCAGCAGCGCGAGCGGCGGCACCACGACGAGCACCCCGGCGGCGAGGTAGGCCAGGCTGCGCCACGGCCAGCCGGAAGCGAGAAAACGCCAGGGCCGGGTGGCCATCGCCTGCCACGGGTTCGTGGGCGAGGCGGCTGCCATGGCGGTCGCCCCTCTCCCTCGGTGACGTGGCGGTTGCCTTCCACGCAGAAGGTTACCCGCGATCCCCGCGCCGCCGGCCCACCGTCAGAAGATCACCCGCGATTCCGCCGTCAGCCGCAGTTCCCGCGACTTCCGCAGGTCCCGCGTCACGTTCAACCGCCGCAGCCAGCGATCCGTGCCGTCGAAGCGGGCCCGGAACGGTTTGCGGCCGTGCACCATCCGGTAGTTGTCGAGGAAGCACATGTCCCCCGGCCGGAGCACGGCCCCGGTCAACGCCGCGTCGAGCGCCGTCTCGATCCGCTCCAGTGCCCGCCGCTGCGTCACGCCGTGGGGGTACTGCATGTAGTAGGGGTCGATGCGCACGTAGGGCGCTTCGCGGCTGCCGAACAGCACCGCGACCGGCGTGGGGTCGGCCAGCGCCCGGTCCACCCGCTCCCGGCTGCGCTGCCGCAGCCGGGCGGCCGCGTCGTCGTCGGAGTCCCCGCCGAGCTGGTTCTCCGGCCGGTGCGAGTTGTCCGGCAGGATGTAGAACCGTTCCTCGAACAGCAGTTCCCGGGTCCGCTCGTCGAGTTCGGCGTCGGCGACGTCGGCGAAGGTCGTCTCCACCTCGTCGGGATTGCGCAGGCAGAGCAGGCCCAGGTAGTCGGTGCGCATCGGGTGGAAGGCGTCCTCGGTGTGCCAGGCGAGCAGTTCCTCGCTCCCCCAGCCGATCTGCTCGTGCGCGTGCTCCCGGATCGGGAAGACGTCGTGCATGATGCGGCCGTCCTGCTGGGTCGCCCAGCCGATCGGCTCGCCCAGCAGGCACGCCACCAGGTAGAAGACCACGTCGTAGGGCAGGGTCGGCGAGCGGCCGTCCCGGTCCCGCCAGTGCGCCGGGGTCGGTCCGAGGTGCTCGTCGGCCACCTCCAGCCCGGACAGCAGGAACACGCCCGAGCTTTCGGCGAGCCGGAACTCGTGCACCGCCTGGCGCAGCCGCCGGGGCAGTTCCTCGGCGTGGGTGCGGGCTTCCCGCTGGAACTCCGCGGATTCGACGGTGCCGAAGCGGGCCGCGAGTTCTCCCGCCAGTGCCGTGACCGCCACGCGGTCCTCGGCCGTCAATGACATCTTCAGCACGCTGCGGCTCCTCTCGGGTTCACTCCGGCTGCGTTTCGCCGTCCATGGCCCGGATGAGGCTCTTCGGGCGCAGGTCGGTCCAGTGGGTGCCGACGTGGTCCAGCGCCGTCCGGCGGTCGGTCTCGGCCAGCGTGACCGTCCAGCCGGCCGGCACGTCGGCGAAGGCGGGCCAGAGCGAGTGCTGACCCTCGTCGTTGACCAGCACCAGATAGCGGCCGTCGGGGTCGTCAAACGGATTGGTACTCATGGATCTCCTTCGATACCGGCGGGAGGGGCAGCTGCTCGTAGCCCCGGTTCCGCAGCAGGGCCACCCCGAGCGGGGTGAGGGTGTGCAGGGCCGTGTTGCGGTTGCGGGCGGTGGTGACCAGACCGGCCTTGCGCAGCACCGTGGCGTGTTTGCTGGCCCCGGCCAGCGAGATGCCGAGGCGGACCGACAGCTCGCCGGTCGTGCAGCTGTCGGTGAGCGCCTGCAGCGCGGCCGCCCGGGTGTGTCCCACCAGTGCGCTGAGGGCCTGCCCGTGCGCGCTCCCGCCGGTGTCGACGGCCAGGCCGGCGTCGACCGGGGCCGCGACGACCAGCGCGGGCAGGCCCGTGTCGCGTTCGGCGTCGAGGACCACGCAGGTGCGGCCGTGCAGGAACGTCGAAAGGCCGATCACCAGGCCGCGGCCGTCGAGGTAGACGTCGCGGTCGGGCTCACCGGGCGCTTCCAGCACCGGCGAGTTCCAGTGCAGGCGGCAGTGCAGGTTGCTCAGCAGGCCCCGCACCCCGTTGGCGATCTCGATCCGGCCGTAGGCGTCGCGCAGCGCGGACAGGTGGCTGTGCACCCGTTCCCAGTAGGGCAGCACTCCCACCTGGCAGAACTCGAAGACGGCGGCGGCGCCCTTCCACCGGTCGTGCTCGCCGGTCCCGCCCTCGGGCTGGCCGCCCATTTCCAGCAACCAGAGCAACTGTGGTGAAGGGCGGTACTCCAGCCATTGCTGGAAGTCGTGCAAGCGCGGGCCCATCCGGGCCCGCACCTCCTTGCGCCAGCCCGGGAAAGGAACGCTGCCCTGCCGGGCGAACAGATCCAGCGCGAAAACACTTTCGGCAACCGGCCCGAACTGCGCGCGCATCCGCAGTCTGGCCATGTCTTCGACCGTAAAATGGATCCTCAGCACCAGTCCCCCAGACATACGCCGGATGATCGCCGATCGGCGGAAGAATCGTGCGCTCGCCGAGAAATCACCCGGTGTTCTCCGGTGCCCCCCGCGAACCCTGATCCCTGTCTAGCAAGCCCTCCGAGTTGTCCGCGAGGTCACGGCGGCCGGACAAACAATCCCGATGATCGGCACGCCGCGGATGGCGGCAGCCCGGCTGGCTGAACGGCGGTGGCGAATGCGCCGTCTGGCTGAGGTTGGCCGAATAGGCCCGTCAACGGGCATCATGAAGCTGGGCGCCTATGACGACAAGTGACCACTGGGGGTTTAATGGGACGCCGTGAACGATCGATAGACCCGACCGGCGGCCCCGTTCCACGCTTCGCGCTTGAGCTGCGAAAACTGCGCGATGAGGCGGGCAGTCCGACCTACCGCGAACTCGCGAAAAGATCAAACTATTCGATGACCGTGCTCGCCGAAGCCGCTGGTGGGAATCGGTTCCCGACGCTGGCGGTGACGCTGGCCCTCGTCGAAGCCTGCGGCGGGGACCTCCCGGACTGGGAGGCGCGGTGGCGTTCGGTCGCCGCCGAACTCGGCGCCGGCGACCTCGGACCGGACCGGGTGCCCTACCCGGGGTCGAGGCCGTTCACGACGGCCGAGGCCGAATACTTCCGCGGCCGGGAACGGCTGGTGGACGAATTGCGCGAGCGGCTGCTGACGAGCGGGCTGGTCGCGCTTTCGGGCCCGTCCGGCTGCGGCAAGACGTCGCTGGTCCAGGCCGGGCTCTTGCCCAGCCTGAGCCGGGTGACGCCGCCGGTGCACCCGATCCTGTTCTCCCCCGGCGCCGACCCCCGCACCGCGCTCGCGGCCGCGCTGCGCGTCCCCGCCGACCGGCGCGACTCCCCGACCGCGATGCTGCAGCACCTGCTGGCCGGACGCCCGCCGGGCACGCGGCTGGCGGTCGTGGTGGACCAGTTCGAACAGCTGTACACCGTGTGCCGGGACCGGCACGAACGCGCCGCGTTCCTCGACCGGCTGCTGGCGTTCGCCACCGCGGCCGAGGTCGGTGTGCACGTCCTGCTCGTGGTCCGCGCCGGGCAGCCGGCGCGGTTCGAGGGCAATCCCGCGCTGGAAGCGGCGCTGGCGGGCCGCGTGCTCGCGGTCGGTTCCCCGGATCCGCGGGCGGTCGTCGTCGGGCCGGCCGCGGCCGCCGGGGTCGAGGTCGAACCGGACCTGGCCGACCGGCTCGTCACCGAGGCGGCGGACGAGCCCGGCACCCTGCCGGTGCTCGCCCGCGCCCTGCACGAGCTCTGGCAGCAGCGCGACGGTCCGCGGCTGACCCTGTCCGGTTACCTGGCGGCCGGCGACATCGCGGGCGTCATCACCCGGCTGGGCGAAGAGACGTTCAGCCTGCTCGACGCCCAGCAGTGGCGGCTGGCCCGGCGGCTCTTCCTGCAGCTGGTGACCGGCGACGAGAGCGCGGTGGTCCCGCTCGGGGACCTGCTGCCCGGGGAGGACCCGCAGGTGACGAGCGCGCTGGTGGAGCTGCTGGTCCAGGGCCGCCTGCTCACGATCGAGGAGCGCGGCGTCACGGTGGCGCACCGGGCGATCGTCCGCGACTGGCCGCGGCTGCAGACCTGGCTGACCGAGAACCGGCTCAACGACCTCGAACGCGCGCTGGCCGCCCACAGCGTGGATCGGCGGCACCGGGCCCTGGTCACGCTGACGTGGCTGACCGTGTTCGTCACCGTCGTGGCGGTCCTGGTGCTCGTCCGGAACTGAACCGGACGGCACCGCGACCGTCCACAATGTACTCGGCCGTGGTCAGCGGGCCGGGGTCCGGTGGGTGAGCACTTCGTCCACCGGGCGGCGGGCGGTCAGGCGGGTCGGGTAGCCGTAGCCGACCCGCAACAGGGTGTGCGGCTGCCCGGCGCCGGCGAAGAGCCGGTCGAGCGAGGCTCGGGTCCGCGGGGTCTCGAACGGCTGCGACAGGAACGACGTCGCCAGGCCTTCGGCGGTCGCGGTGAGCAGCACCCGCTGCATCACCATGCCCGCGCGGACCTCCGCGTGCGGGCCGCGGTCGCGGGTCAGCACCGCACCGAGCAGCGGCTCCTGTTCGTACTCGCGGACGGGCAGGTCCTCGTTTTCGTGCGACGCGCGCAACGACACGAGACCGCTGCCCCGCGCCGGCGGGCCGGACGCGCTCTTCGGCACGCCGTCGGGGCTGCCGGGTCCGCGGTGGGTCCAGAACTCGGCTTCCGCGCGGAACCCGGGGTCGGCGGCCTGCAGCGATTCCGCCTGCCGCACCAGCGACGCGACCGGCGTGTAGCGGCCCGAGGCGTCGAGGTACTCGATCTGCCCGCCCTCGGTCAGCGCCGCCGACTTCAGCGCCGCCCGCACGACCGGCGGCACTTCCTTCTCCAGCAGCGGCCGCCGGTTCGTGTGCCGTCGGAACACCGCCTCGGCGAGCTTGCGTTCGGCCGCGGTGGACTTCTGGTTGCCGTCGAGCCGGATCCGCGCGACCAGGTCGGGCTCGGCCGGGTCGGGCAGCAGCCGCACGACCGTGGCCAGCCCGTTGGCGCGCAGGCAGATCTGCAGGTTGAACGCGGCCGCACCGCAGGCCAGCCGCGCCTCCCGCCCGTGCGGGTCGGCGACGGCGAGCACGCGCTCGCGGTCCAGCCACACCTCCACGACCTCGTCCTCGACGACGAACCGCCAGGGCTGGGTGTTGTGCGGCGACGGGGCGCGCACGGCCGAGGCCAGGGCCTGGTCGAACACGCTGGGCAGTGGACGGCTCATCGTGGGGCTCCGGTGTCGGGGGAACGGACGCCCTTCAGCATCGCCGGAGCCCGCCCGGCACCGCGACGGCCGCGGGTCACGACCGGAGAGGACCAAAGACCTTCGCCGGGTGGCGGCCGGGCGCCCTGTAGCGCCGCTCCGGCGAGGACGTAGGACTCTCGTCACCGGCTCAGCCGGCCGGCGCGATCCACTCCACCGTCACACCGCCACCCGGGCCACCGCGCAACGCACACGACCCACCCGACGCCTCCGCTCGCTCCCGGAGGTTGCCCAGCCCGCTCGGCGCGATGTCCTCGGGCAGGCCTTTGCCGTCGTCGGCCACGACGATGCGCAGCAGGTCGTCCTTGACCACGATCGACACCGACACCGTCGAGGCCTCCACGTGTCGCACCGCGTTGCTGACCGCCTCCTTCGACGACACGGCCGCCGACCGCCTCCGGGCCGGCCAGGCGATGCAACGCGTCCTGCTGACGGCGACCGCCGCCGGGTTCGACGCGTCGTTCATCTCCCAGCCGGTCGAGGTACCCCCGGTCCGCGCCGAGCTGCGCCGCCTCCTCGGCGGCGGCCTGTGGCCCCAGATCGTGCTGCGCCTGGGCCGCGGCGCGCCGGTGCCGTGGACACCACGGCGTTCGCTGGACGACGTCCTGCTGGAGCCGTCCAGGCTGAGTGCGTGAGGTCCGGCGGCCGGCCTGGGTGCGCCGCTCGGAGATCTGCCGGTTGGTCAGGCCCTCGCCGATCAGCTCCGGCAGTTTCCGCTCCTGGTCCGGCAAATCCGCGAGCGGGCCCTTCTTGACCCGGCTGTCGCGCAGCTTCGGCCGCAGCACACGGAGCGGCGTGCAACCGGATGGCCGGTTCGTTCCGTCCGAGCGGCAACGGGACGAAGGAGGCACTTGTGCGCAGGCTGTCGGTTGTCGTGCTCCTCGTGGTTTCAGCTGTCGTGGCTTGCGGCCGCAACCAGCAGGCGCCCGCGTCGGCGGAGGCACTGTGCTCTTCCTCCTACGCACCGCACGAACTCGTCGTCCGCGGGCCGTTCTACTCGGAGCTGCCCGCCGTCTCGGAACGCCCGGCCGCCGAAAGCCGCACCACCGACGCCGCGGCGATCGGAAAGGTCGCCGCGGCCGCGTGCGGCCTGCCGGAACCGCCGTCGAACCTGGCCTGCACCGCCGAAATGGGCCCCGGCTACGAACTCCGGTTCCTCGACGCCCAGGGCCGCACGACCACCGTCACCGCCGCCGGCTACGGCTGCCAGTTCGTCGACGGAGCGGGGCCCCGGCGGTTCGACGCGAGGCCGTTGTGGGAAGCACTGGCTGCCGCGGGGCTCCCCGCACCGCGGCCCCGCTGACCCACTGTCCACATCGGACTGACACCGGACCACCCCGGCCACTGGTCCGGGCTACGAAAGGGCAGCGTCGAGGGCCGTCCGTACCCGACCCCGCCCGCCGGATGTTGACCGCGCCGGACCGCGTACCTACTGTCCGGTCACCGTTTCCGGCGGCTGCGAAACCGCCCTGGGCAAGGAGGTGCCATGCTGTCGAGGCGTACCTTCGTCACCGGCCTCGCGGCCGCCGCGGCGACCACGCCGCTGTGGTCCGCCGTCACCGCGCCGCGCGCGCGAGCCGCCGCGGCCCTGCCGTTGACGCTGAAGAACAATTCGGGCAACGGCACCGTCTACGCCTACGTCAGCGGCGCCGACACCGCGGGCCGCCCCGGCTTCGTCACCGCCGACGGCCGGTTCCAGCCGCTGCCCAACCCGTCGGCGCCGGTGACACCGCTGCCGGACTACTCGATCCCGCTCGGCGGCGGCGGTTCCCAGCTCACCGTGACGCTGACGGACTACCTCATCGGCGGCCGGGTGTGGTTCTCGGTCGGCAAGAAGATCCAGTTCTTCGTCAACCCCGGGCCCGGCCTCGTGCAGCCCGGCTTCGCCGGTGCGGACCCGAACTGGCAGACGAACTGGACGTTCTGCGAGTTCACCTACAACAGCGCGAACCTCTACGCCAACATCAGCTACGTCGACATGGTGGCGCTGCCGGTGTCGATGGCCACCACGGGCGCGGCGGGCGCACAGTCGGTGAGCCCGCTGCCGGACGGCGCCCTCGGCAGCATCGCCGACGGGCTGCGCGCGCAGCACAACGCCGACGGCGCACCCTGGGACCGGCTGGTCGTCACCGACACGTCCGGCCAGGTGGTGCGGGTGCTCGCGCCCGGCCACTCCCCCGTCGACTTCGGCGGCTACTGGACGAACTACCTCAACGCCGTCTGGGACCGCTACCGCTCGACGCCGCTGACGATCAACGGGCAGGGCGGCATCGGCTCCTACACGGGTACGGTCAGCGGCGACGCGATCGTGTTCGCCGGCCTGAACACCAACGGCGTGCCGTTCACCAAGCCGAGCGCGGCGGACATCTTCGGCTGCGCGAGCGGGCCGCTGTACAACTCCGGCAGCGACGCCCGCGGCGCGGTCGCCGCCCGGCTGGCCGCCGCGCTGAACCGCAGCAGCCTGCTGGTGGCCGGCGGCAACAACCAGCCCGACGGCGTCGCACCGGCGCAGTACTACCGCGACGCGACGACCAACCACTACGCCCGCCTGGTGCACCAGTACGCGTCGATCGGCTACGCCTTCCCGTACGACGACGTGGGCCCGACCGGCGCCCAGCCCGTCGACGGCCACCTCCAGGACCCGGCCCCGACGTCCTGGACGGTCGCGCTCGGCCCGGGCGCGGGCGGCGGCACGACCCCGCCCGGCTCGGGCGGCACGAGCGCGTACTCGACCATCCAGGCGGAGGCCTACAACGCCCAGAACGGCACGCAGAACGAGTCGTGCGCCGACACCGGCGGCGGCGTGGACGTCGGCTGGATCGCCGACGGCGACTGGCTCAAGTACGCCCGCGTCGATTTCGGGTCGAGTGCGCCGAACCAGTTCGTCGCCCGCCTCGCTTCGGGCGCGGCCGCCGGCGTCAGCGGCGCCGTCCGGGCCCGCCTGGACAGCGTGACGGGCCCGGTGATCGCCGAAATCGACTTCGCGAACAACGGCGGCTGGCAGCAGTGGCAGACGGTGCCCGCCAACATCGTCGCCCCGGCCACCGGCGTCCACGACCTCTACCTGACGTTCTCCGGCAGCTCGTCGGACTTCGTCAACGTCAACTGGTTCACCTTCACCCGCTAGGCGGTCTCCAGGACGACGACCTTTCACGCGAGATGCCCCCTCAATCACGCGAGATACGCGCCCAATCACGCGAGATACGCGCCCAATCACGCGAGTTACGCGTACCGGGCCGGGCGGCCACAGTGGACCGCCCGGCTCAGCTCACCTGGAGGTCGATGCAGGCGTAGAAGGCGTTCGCCGTGTCGGCGATGTTCCACACCGCCAGGACCGTCTGGCGCCCCGTGCGGTTGCCCAGGTTCACCGGGTGCGAGACCGTCGACGGCGGCTGCTGGTTGTTGCCGCTGACCTCCGCGATCTTCTGGCCGCCGATGAAGTACTGGTAGTTCGACGTGCGGTGGCGCGCGGTGAAGGTCCAGTTGAAGGTCACCGTGCGGCCGACCTTCGCGGCACGCCAACCCTTGCTGTTGTCGTTGAGCTCCGCGAACTGGGCCACGCCGCCATTGCAGGACCGCAGGCCCTTGGGTCCCTCGACGCTCTGGGGTTCGTACTGGATCTGCCCGCACGACACGACGTGCTGGGCGCACTGCGCCTGCCGGCTGGCCGGCGAGCTGACGTAGCCGTGGGCGCTCGCGACGCCGGCCGGGTTGAGCACCACCAGCACCGGGGCCAGGAGGACACCCGCCGCGGCCGTGACCAGTTTGCGGTTCATACCGAGCTCCTTCGGGACAGGCTCGCCTCCCGCCGCCGGGCACGGCGAGACCGCGGCCCCGGCCTCGCTGGGAGGTCCGCCGCGACGGGAAGGGTTACGAGCGAAGGAAAATTGTGGTCTAGACCATACGTCGTTCCGTTACCCGGGTCAACGGCCCACAACGTCACGAATGCTGTTGGTAAGGCGCCAACTGTCACCCGGTGTTCCGTTGAGCGGGACCGCCGCACCGAGACCGGCGGCGGGACGCGGGGCGCGTGCCTCTAGGATCACGCCGGTGACCACCTACGACGACACGTTCGAGCACCTCGACCCCTCGGCCCTGCCGGAGCGGCAACAGCGGATCCTGGTCGCGATCCGGGACTGGGTGGTCCAGCACGGCTACTCCCCCAGCACGCGCGAGATCGGCGAGGCCGTCGGCCTGCAGTCGACGTCGTCGGTGTCGAAGCACCTGGCGAGCCTCGAAGACAAGGGCTTCCTGCGCCGCGGCGCCACGGTGTCGCGCCCGATGGACGTGCGCGCGTTCCTGAACGGCACGGCTTCCGCCGAAGACGGCGATTCGGTGCCGGTGCCGGTGGTCGGCGACATCGCGGCCGGCACGCCGATCTCGGCCGTGGAGCACACCGACGACGTCCTCAAGCTGCCCCGCGACCTCACCGGCCGCGGCACGGTGTTCGGCTTGCGCGTCCGCGGCGATTCGATGATCGACGCGGCCATCTGCGACGGCGACATCGTCGTGGTCAAGCAGCAGTCCGAGGCCCACTCGGGCCAGATCGTCGCGGCGATGATCGACGAAGAGGCGACGGTCAAGGTCTACCGCCGCCGCGACGGCCACGTGTACCTCGAGCCCCGCAACCCGGCCTACGACGTCATCGACGGCGACCGCGCGGTGATCCTCGGCGCGGTCGTGTCGGTGCTGCGGAGCGTCTGACTCACCAGGTGACCGGCAGCTCGTACACGCCGTACACCGATCCGTCGTGCTTGAACGGGATCTTCCCGACCTCGGTGGCCGCCGCCAGCGTGGGGATCCGCCGGTACAGCGTGCCGTAGACGACCTGCAGCTCGAGCCGGGCCAGCGGCTGGCCGAGGCACTGGTGGACGCCGAAGCCGAAGGCCACGTGGCGGTGCGCGTCGCGGGTCAGGTCCAGCCGGTCGCCGCCGGGGAACACCTCCGGGTCGCGGTTGGCGATGTCGTTCGCCATGATCAGGCCCTCGCCCGCGCGGATGGTTTCGCCGGCGATCTCGATGTCCTCCAGCGCGAGGCGGCGGCGTCCGTTGTGCGTGATGTTCAGGTAGCGCAGCAGTTCTTCGACCGCCGACGCGACCAGCGCCGGGTCGTCGCGCTCGCGCAGCAGCGCGAGCTGGTCCGGGTGCTCCAGCAGGGCCAGGGTGCCCAGCGCGATCATGTTCGCCGTGGTCTCGTGGCCGGCGATGAGCAGGAGGACGCCCATCTGCGCCGCTTCGACCCGGGTCAGCTCCCCCGCCGCGACACGCGCGGCCAGCCCGGAAAGCAGGTCGTCGCCGGGATTCCCGAGTTTCGACCCCACCAGCTCGTCGAGGTAGCCGACCAGCGCCTGGTGCCCAGCCGCCCGTTCTTCCGGCTTGGCGTCGCGGCGGATGATGACCTTGCTGTTCTCCTGGAAGAAATCGTGCTCGGCGTACGGGACGCCGAGCAGCTCGCAGATCACCAGTGACGGCACCGGCAGCGCGAACGCCTCGACGAGGTCCACCGGCTTCGGACCGGCCAGCAGCCGGTCGATCCGGTCGTCGACGATCTTCTGCACGGCCGGGCGCATCGCGGCGACCCGGCGGATCGTGAACGGCGCGGTCACCATCCTGCGCAGCCGCGCGTGCTCGGGGTTGTCCATCAGGATGAAGCTGATGCCGGTGCCGCCCTTCGGCAGCGGCGCGGGACTCGGGTAGCCGGGCCGGGTGACGTCGGCGCTGACGCGGGGATCGGCCAGCAGCGCGCGCTGGTCGGCGTAGCGGGTCACCAGCCACGGCGTGCTGCCGTCCCACAGCCGGACCCGCGCGAGCGGGGCCTGCTCCTGCAGGGCGCGGGCGGCGGGCGGCGGGTCGAACGGGCAGCCCGCGGCGCGGGTCATCGGGAACTCGGGGATTTCGGTCGTCGTCATCGTTCCTCCGCCGTGGCCATCGGTTCGTGATCAGTCAACCGAAGACTGCTAGGCTAAGTCAAGCGACTGATTTAATCAGACTTCCGGAGGACCCGCTCGTGTCCGATCCATCCAGAGCCGCCGGAGAGGCGTCGCCGCGCGCGAACCTCGTCGTCGCGGTCCTCGCCCTCGCGGGCATCACCGTCTCGCTGATGCAGACGCTGGTCATCCCGCTGATCCCGGCACTGCCCGGACTGCTGCACGCCTCCGCGGCCGACGCCACCTGGGCCATCACCGCCACCCTGCTCGCCGGCGCGGTGGCGACGCCGACCATGGGCCGCCTCGGCGACATGTACGGGAAACGGCGGATGCTGCTGATCAGCCTCGGCGCGCTGGTCGCCGGCTCGACGATCGGCGCGCTCTCGGACAGCCTCGTGCCGATGGTCGCCGGGCGGACCCTGCAGGGCCTCGCGGCCGGCGTCATCCCGCTCGGGATCAGCATCATGCGCGACGAACTGCCGGCCGAACGGCTCGGCTCGGCGACGGCGCTGATGAGCGCGTCACTCGGCGTCGGCGGCGCGCTGGGCCTGCCCGCAGCGGCGCTGCTGGCCGAAAACGCGGACTGGCACGCCCTCTTCTGGACCGCGGCCGGGCTCGGCGTGGTCGTCACCGCACTGGTCGTCGCACTGGTGCCGGAGTCACCGGTCCGCACCGGCGGCCGGTTCGACGTGCCCGGGGCGGCCGGGCTGTCGATCGCGCTGGTGTGCCTGCTGCTGGCCATCTCGAAGGGCGCCGACTGGGGCTGGGGCAGCGCTGCGACCTTGGGCCTGTTCGCGACCGCCGTCGTCGTCCTGCTGGGGTGGGGCCGCTGGGAGCTGCGGACGGCGCAGCCGCTGGTGGACCTGCGGACGACCGCGCGGCGCCAGGTGCTGCTGACCAACATCGCGTCCGCGGTGTTCGGCTTCGCGATGTTCGCGATGTCGCTGGTCCTGCCCCAGCTCCTGCAGCTCCCGGCGGCCACCGGCTACGGCCTCGGCCGGTCGATGCTCGCGGTGGGCCTGGTGATGGCACCGTCCGGCCTGGTGATGATGGCGCTGGCCCCGGTGTCCGCGCGCATTTCCCGCACCCGCGGCCCGAAGACCACGCTGATGCTCGGCGCGGTGGTCGTCGCGGCGGGGTACGCGCTCGGCATCGTCCTGATGAGCGCGACCTGGCACCTGGTGCTGGTGTCGAGCATCATCGGCGCCGGAATCGGCCTGGCCTACGGAGCCATGCCGGCCCTGGTGATGGGAGCGGTACCGATCTCCGAGACGGCGGCGGCCAACAGCCTCAACACGCTGATGCGGTCGATCGGAACATCGGTGTCCAGCGCCACGGCCGGCCTGGTCCTGGCCCGGTTGACGATCTCGTTCGGCCCGGCGACGCTGCCATCGCAGAACGGGTTCCGCCTGGTACTGGGAATGGGCTCGGCGGCGGCGCTGATCGCGTTGGCGGTGGCGGCGTTCCTGCCCCGGTCCGGTTCGGCGGCCACGGAGACGGTTCGCCCGGAGCCCGCTGGGGTCAGCCGGCGCTGACCGCGGCTTCGAAGCCGGCGGGGCGGCCAAAAGCCGACTCGGGGCCGGCCGGGCTGTCCCGCCAGCCTGGCTGCCTCGCCGACCTGGCTGCCCCGCCGAACTGGCCGACCTAGCCGACCCGAGCCCGACCCGCCCGGCTCGCACCGCCGGGAACCGACCCGGCCACCCGACCCGATGGCCGAGCCGGGTCAGCTCCGGGCGGCCAGGCCGTCGAGGTGGAGGACTCCGCCCGCGTGGTGCTCGGCCACGAACTCCGGCCCCTTCGTCACCAACCGGGCGATCGCCGTGGCGTGGCCGTGGCCGAGGCCGTGTTCCGCCTTGAGCCAGGCGACGATCTCGCCCGCCTTCGTCAGCTTCTTGCCTGCCGCCAGGTCGAGGAAGCCGCGCGGGGTGATGCCGGTCTGCTTCTCCGCGTTGTCGAGGTAAGCCTGAAAAGACATGGTTTCTCCCCTGCTCGGGCCGAACGGAGTCGGGTTTCTCGCGCCGAGCACCAACGTGTCACCGACAACTTTTTTTGTCAAGCCTTTCGTGCCACCACCGCCAAGGTCGTGTACGGCAGCACGAAACTCCCGCCGAGCCCGTCGATCGCCGCGCCGACTTCGGCCAGCACCTCCGCCAGGGCGTCCGGCGGGAGCCGCGTCAGGCCGCCGGTCGTGGGCAGGAAGTCGAGCCACTCGGCGCGCGCATACGTCCGCTCCCAGGTGAACCGCAGGCGGTCCGGGTCGCCGAACGCGCCGGCTTCCCGGATCGCGTCGGCGAAGCCGGTGAACATCACGTCGTAGAGCTCCGCGGCGGGCCGGGACTCCCCCGCGAACGGCGCGCCGGGCAGCACGCGCCGGCAGGCCGCGGCGAGTGCGTCCGCCACCTCGGCCGGCGGCTGGAAGACGTGGGCGAACACGGCGAGCAGCCCGCCGGGCCGCAGCACCGCGGCCGCCTTGGCCGGCCCCGCGACGGGGTCGACCCAGTGCCAGGCCTGCCCGGCGACGACGGCGTCGAAGGTCCGCCCGGCCGGGCTCCAGTCCTCGAACTTCGCCACCTCGACGTCGATCCCGCCGCGGCGCGCGAAGGCGGCCATCCGCGCGTCGGGATCGATGCCGAGCACCCGGCGGCCCGCGGCGCGGAACTGCCGCGCCTCGATCCCGGTGCCGCAGCCGACGTCGAGGAAGTCGGCCCCGGGGCTCTCGGCGACGATCCGGTCGACCAGCTCGCGCGGGTATTCCGGCCGGGCGCGGTCGTAGCGTTCGGCGTCGGCCCCGAAGGATTCGGCCATGGAACGGGCTTCATGGGGTTGAGTGGGCATGCGCCCACTTTAGTGGGCACTCGCCCACTCGGGCAACCGCGCGGGCGTTCGCGGCGGGCGTAACGGAGAATGGGTGGATGCCGACCGGGGTCCACCTGCGCGACGTGCGCAAGCAGCTGTTCGACGCGGCCGAGCGGGTCCTGCTCCGCGACGGCCCGAACGCGCTGACGAGCCGGGCGGTGACGACCGAAGCCGACGTCGCCAAAGGTGTTCTGCACCGGCATTTCGCCGACTTCGACGACTTCCTGGCCGAGCTGGTCCGCGACCGCATCACCCGCCTGACGGATCAGGCGGCCCTCCTCGAAGCGGCAGCGGGAACCCGGACACCGGCCGAAAACCTCATCGACGCCCTGACAGAGCTCTTCGACCCGGTGACCACAGCCCTGACAAGCTTGATCTTCTTCCGCGACGAGCTCCGCACCCGCCTCCGCCACCGAGGCAACGGATTGCCCCTCCTGACGGAAGCTCGCGAGATGCTCACGGCCTACTTGTCGGCCGAGCGGGAACAGGGCCGCATAGCGGCGGACGCGGACACAGACGCCCTGTCCCTGTCCCTGATCGGAGCAGCCCACCTCATCCACGCAGGCCGCGGCAGAGGAACTCTCCCCAACCCCGCAGAACTCCGGAAAACGGTCCACGCAGTCATGGCCGACGCCATCCAACGCCGCCTGCTGTAGGAAAAGTCCGAAGTGGATCACCCGCACCCACACCCAACAACCCAACAACCCAACGCAACCACACACGGGGGTCCGGGGGCTCGCCCCCGGCGGGGGTGTGGGGGCTCGGCCCCCACAGGACACAGAACGAGAGAGCCGGTTCGCGCTTTCCGCGAACACGACTCTCCCGATTCGAGTGGGCGATACTGGGATCGAACCAGTGACCTCTTCGGTGTGAACGAAGCGCTCTCCCCCTGAGCTAATCGCCCGTCGTACGAACTTCCACG